>Ga0100393_10001469_pt1 | contig 23831 bp, 29 predicted proteins | sample CryGeymeta201517_FD_81546 | JGI IMG/M metagenome (GOLD analysis project Ga0100393, IMG submission 81546) | Groundwater microbial communities from Crystal Geyser aquifers in Utah, USA - Crystal Geyser metaG 2015-17 | ecosystem: Environmental > Aquatic > Deep subsurface > Groundwater | place... | reverse complement strand
ATTCAAGATTATATATTTATACATTAGCGAATCAAGGTTCTGCCGAGCGTAAGCGAGGCAGGTTCTTAATTCAAGATTATATGTCTATACCTTAGCGAATCAAGGTTCTGCCGAGCGTAAGCGAGGCAGGTTCTTATGAGATGGCTCTTAAGGTCAAAAATTCATAGGGCAACAGTTACGGAAACGAATTTAAACTACTTCGGAAGCATTACAATTGATGAAGAGTTAATAGACAAAGCCGGTTTTTGGCCTGGAGAAAAAGTTCTGGTAGCGAGTAACACTACTGGTACAAGGTTAGAAACTTATGTAATTACTGGCAAAAGAAACACCGGGATTATTTGTATGAATGGTGCCGCTGCTCGTTTAATCAAAACCGGGGAAGAAGTTATTATTATGGGTTTTGAATTAACCGATAAGTTAATAACTCCAAAAAATATTCTTGTTGATAAAAATAACAAATTTGTAAAGTATTTGTAGCCATTTGAATAAATAACAAGGTCGAATGAAGTCAGATTTCAACAGAGATCGCCACATGGGCGATTTTTTGCTTGCCCTGAATTTTTTGAAGGGGTAGAATAAATCAATGAACAATAACAGACCAATACAACTTTCGCCGAATTCTTTGAATTTGTATTACGAGTGTCCTCTTTGTTTTTGGTTGGATAAAAAACAGGGAATTAAGAGACCGCAGCCATATCCCTATGCCTTGAACATGGCAGTAGATATTCTTTTAAAAGAGGAGTTTGATAAATACAGGGCAAAAGGAGAGCCGCATCCTTTAATGGTGGTCCACAATATTCCGGCGAAGCTATTTTCAAACCAAAATTTATTGAACCAATGGAGGAGCAATTTTTCCGGGATTCGTTGTTTTGATTCAGAATTGGGAGCAACTCTTTTTGGCGCGGTTGATGATATTTTGGAATTTTCAGATGGTAAATTGGCTCCGCTTGATTACAAATCCACTGGAAGCAAGGTGCCTACGGTGTATGACCGCTTCCAGTTGCAAATGGATGTTTATACTTTCCTTTTGGAAAAGAACGGATTTTTAACTCCAAGAAAAGGATATTTGGCTTTTTATGTTGTTGACAAAGCAAATGGATTTATTGATAGATTGCCTTTTAAAAAAGAAATTCAAGTTATAGACACCGACCCTTCCTATATTCAGGGACTTTTTGAGGAGGCAGTAAATTTTTTAAGAAAAGAGGCGCCCACTTCGCATAGCGCCGACTGCCAATACGGTCAGTGGCTTAGGGAAATGTCAGGCCTTAAGTCAAATTAAAAAAGTCGCCGAGGGGGCGATTTTCTTGCTTGCCCGCCAAAATTTTTATGAGAAAATTTAGGCGGACTTGCCCTGAATTTATTAAAGGGGTAGAACAAATAAAATAAAGGTCGGAATAATTGTATATTTCAAAACACATGAATCAACAAACTTTTTCTTTGATAGCTGGAGTGATTTTTGCCTTAGTATCTCTTTTGCATTTATTAAGGAGTATTTTTAATTGGGAAGCAGTAGTTGGGGGTTGGGTGGCACCAATTTGGATAAGTTGGTTTGGTTTTTTTGTCGCCGCCTTTTTGGCTTATCAAGGTTTCAAACTGAGCAAGAAATCTCAGTAAAAATCACACATGGAAACTAAAAATTTTTTTACAACCGAGGAAGCCAGGAGTATTGGAAAGACATTGGGTATTGATTGGACCAAATTTGATGTAGAGCAATTTAGAATGGGCATGGATATAGAATTAGAGCACGGCTTGGTAAGCCCGCATACTAATGTCACCAACGATGATCCAGTAATGACTGGGAAAATCGCCCTTGCTCACTTGAATGAATTTGCAGATTACTATACGAGATTGGCAAAGATGGAAAAAGAGGCCGATGCATTTTGGGGGAAATAGAGGTACTTAGAAAGATTTATGAGAAAAATAATTTTGATAGGAATTTTAATATTAATTTCTGTCGCTATTGGATTTTTGCTTTGGAAATATTCTATTAGACCAGTTATTATAATAAGTAATTTTGACGAATGTGTTGCTCAAGGATATCCGATTTTAGAAACATATCCTCGGCAATGCAAGACGCCCGATGGAAAAACATTTACAGAAGATATTGGTAATGAATTAGAAAAGGTCGATTTGATAAAAATAGATAATCCTCGGCCTAATCAACTTATTGAAAGCCCGCTTTTTATTAAAGGAGAAGCAAGAGGCAACTGGTATTTTGAGGCCTCCTTCCCGATTAAACTTTTTGATGATAACGGTTTTCTTTTAGGTGTAATGCCAGCCCAGGCCCTGGGGGATTGGATGACCGAAGATTTCGTGCCGTTCAGTGCCACCCTTTCTTTTGCCGTTCCCTCCACTCCCAAGGGCAGATTGGTTTTAGAAAAAGATAATCCGTCAGGATTGCCGGAGCAAGCAGATGAATTAAAAATTCCAGTTTATTTCAAGGAAGTGTCAAAAACTTCTCAGGAGTTTATGACAGCAAAAATATTTTTGAGCGATTCCCGTTTCGTTAACGAACCTTATTTTGATTGTTCCAGAACTATCGCAGCTGAAAGACGGGTTTCCAAAACCAAGGCTGTTGCCAAAGCTGCTTTAGAAGCTCTTTTACGAGGAGCGACGCAAGAAGAAATTAATAATGGCTTTGTTTCAAATATAAATCTGGGAACAAGGGTTCAGAAATTAACCATTGAAAATGGAGTAGTAAAAGTTGATTTTGATGAACAGTTGGAATTTCAAGTCGGCGGCTCCTGCCGGGTGGCAGCTATCAGGGCTCAGATAACCGAGACGCTAAAACAATTTCCAACAGTGGATAGCGTTATTATTTCAATTAATGGCCGGACCGAAGACATCTTACAACCCTAACCAATTCGATAAGGCTCGATTAAGAGCTTGATTTTTATTTTAGGGGGTTGTGGGTTAATGGGTGGGTGGAGAAGTGGTTTCCTGCAGCAGAATATTATAGAAAATTGACGAGTTTTAATCGGAAACTTAATCAAAAGTTAATTGTTTATTTTTTGTCTTAAATAATTATGCCCCAGGGTAAAGCTCAAAACCAAAAAGCTTATTATGAAAGTGTGTGGAAGTCTATAAGGATAACAAAACCATCGACTTGGTCTGGTTGGGAAGTGATTCAAAATTTTGAAGGGAAGCAGATACTCGAAATAGGTCCCGGAAGTTTTCCCAGAATTCCTGTTAAGGGCAGTTATTTTATTGATATAAGTAAGGCCTTACTTAAACGCCTTCAAATCCTCGGGGGGCACGTGTTCTATGGCGATCAATCCTTAACTTTTTTACAAGATAATTTTTTTGACTTAATTGTGGCATTCAATGTGCTTGAACATATTGAGAATGACGATAGGACGCTTGAAGAAATCAAGCGGATTTTAAAAAGGGGTGGCTATTTTTATTTTATGATACCAATTTGGAAAAATTACTTTTCGGATTTTGATTTTCAAGTGGGACATCAAAGGAGATACGAACCAAAAGAATTAGAGAATAAACTTTCTGAGAATGGTTTTAAAATTATCAAATGGCGTCCTGCCGGACTTTTAAATTGGTTTTATTCATTTAGGTGGGGGAGAATGATCGCAAGACATTTTTGTGTCCACGTAGCGAAGAAAGAAATTATGAGTAATTTTCTTTCGTTTATTGTTAAAGGAGGCTTAAAATTGTGGGGTTTTTTAGAAAAATGGACTCAGAAAGATTGGCAGATTGGAGAATTATCGCCAAAGAAAAGAACAACCAATCTGGAAGTTCTTTGCACGAAAATTTAAACTTCAATTTTTAAAAAAGAGAAAAATAGACTTGACACCATTTTTTCTGATATACCCGCTATGATTTATGAATATTTTGGTATCAAATTTTGAATTTAAACGGTGCGATAACCTCGCCCGTTTTTTTTAGGACTTGATTTTTTTATGAAGTTTAATAAGAATCTGCTCGCTTCGCTCGCAGATTCTTGATTCGCTAAGGTATAAATATATAATCTTGAATTAAGAACCTGCCTCGCCCCGCCAAAGGCGGGGCTCGGCAGAACCTTGAATGTTTCGCATTTAAGATATAAAATCATAATAGCAAGGAGGGTAAGATGGTATTACTGAGAGTATTTTCCAAAGACAATATGGAATATAATCAATACGAACCACAGTTAGATAGTCGCATTGATTTATCAGCACTTTTAAAAATTGATTTCAGCAAAACACTACTGATTTACAAAGGAATTCCGTTTATTGTAGTAGCTGATAGAGCAGAGAATATTTTTAGAGGGAAAAATGGTTTCTACTATTCTCAGAGAGTTGGTGCTGGGTTTAAAGATGTAGAATGGCACTTTATGGATAAAGATTTAGGAAAGATGGAATGTATTGTTTATACGCTTATCGAAGTAGACCCTGAGATTATTCCTCATCCCATAATAGATGTTTTATTTTTCCACGAGTTAAAAGAAATGTTTTATCGAAAAGTTTTTAATAATCCTAAAGGAGCCGCTCATCAAAAAGCAAGAAAAGATGAAAGAGATTATGCGAATAAATTTTTATCGCCAACCGAAAAGCAGATTTATGAAAAATTTTGCAGAGAATTTAGACCAATTAAAAGAAAAATTCAAGGAGAAAAAGTTTAACACAGAACCCGTTGCAATCGAGACGGGTTTTCTTTTAAGTTAAAGACCAGGTTTTAACAGCGTTGCCCGCAGCAAAACAAAAAACGAGCGCATAATTTATGCGCTCGGTTTTTCCTTCGGGTTTATCTTCCGAAGCTTTGGGTTCTTTTCTTTGACCAGCAGTCTCGGCAATAAATTGGTCTGTCAGGTGATGGTTTAAACGGAAGTTCGGTTATTTCTTTTCCGCAATCAGCACATTTCCAATTTCCCTTAACTGTTTCCCTGGGAGGAAAATCTCTCCTGGGACGGTCGGTTGGTTTGTTGAACATATAAAATCGATGTACCTGCCCGCAAATCACCTATGGCTTTGACCGTTGGCGGGCGGGCGAATTTGAGTCTTGAATTTTAAATTTAAGACTTATCTAAGATACTTCGACTTAAAATAAAAAGCGACCTTTTTAATACTTCAGCAAGTTCAGTATCATCCTGAGCTTGTCGAAGGATGACCTCTAAGTCGCTCTACTTATTTGAGTCCTCAATTTTAAAATTAAAGACCTGACTAAGATGCTTCGACTTATGAGTCTATAATCATTATACCTGTTATTTTAAACAAGTCAAGCCCACCTAAGTTTTCTTAAAGAAAATTTTGGGGGTTGACCTTTTTTGAAAAAATAGTAAAATATATTTTAGAATAGCTCTTTAAAATTATTTTAATAATTGGAGGCAAACTATGGAAACTATGGAGAGGAATTATAATATAGTTTTTGTAACCCCGGAAATGATGATACCCGAATTGGAAGAGCCAGCTTGCGAAGCTAATTTCCGAGGAGGATTGGGAATTTTAAGCGGTGACATTATGGAAGGCTTGACCAAGAGGGGAATTAATGCCAAAGCTATCGTGCCTTTTTACGATTTAAATTGGGTAACCAGAGAAAAAATTAATTATGATAAGACGTCGGCTCAATTTCTTTTTGAGCTGAGCCCTCAAATTAATGGAAGGAGAGACTCGATAAATATATGGAAAATTAATCGAGCCGGGACAGAACTTTTTGGTTTGCACTGCCCAGATATTCTTAATGTTCTCTATACCGCCGATCGCTGGCAAAGGTTGAGACAGGAAGTTTTAATCGGTCATACGGTTCCAGCGCTACTAAAGAAATTGGAAATTCGCCCGGATATTGTATGGTTGCAGGAGGGCCACACAGCTACAGTTATTCCCGCAATGAAAGAAGACTCCTATTTTAACGGAGAAAAATTTTTATTCACTACCCATACTTCTTGTCCTGAAGGAATGGAGAAGTTTTATGGCGGCTGGGTTAACGAATTGGGGATAAAAGAAAAATACCACCATAATATTTTTATAAGAAACGGATTGATTGATATGACCTGGGCGGCGATGTCTCTGGCAGATGGAGTTACGGCTGTAAGCGACGAACATTGTGAAGTCACAAAGAGGATGTTTCCCGACTTTGCCGGAAAGGTGGTTGGGATAAGAAATGGTTTGAGCCGTGACCTCTGGCTTTCCCCTCGTATAAAAATGATAGAGAATAATTTTAACCCATATAATCTCTGGGAGGCACAACAGGCCGACAAAAAGGAATTTATTGATTTTATTGAAAGAAAAACCCGCATAAAATTCAATTCCAGAAAACCACTTTTGGGATGGGTAAGAAGGATAGCCTGGTACAAAAATCAATACCCGATGTTGGCTCCCGTTATTCGAGCTATTTGCGCCGAAAGAGGAGAGTTCGTTGATACGGATTATGGCAGATTAGAAGGATTAGGTATTCAGGTATTCTCGGCCGGTCGGGCCCATGAAAGCGATGCTCAATGCTTGGGATGGATGGCGGAGTTCGAAAGGTGGATGTCGGATCCGCATTTAGCCGGGAAATTCATTTTCCGTCCCGAATACAATTTGGAACTTCTTAAAAATTCAGCTCGGGGCTGCGACATTTGGTTCAATTGCCCTCTGCTTGGATGGGAGGCCTGCGGCGCCAGCGACCAAAGAGCAGCCGAAAATGGCAGAATTAATCTTACTCCCCGGACCGGCGGAGCAAGAGAGTATATTGAAGAATTTAATCCGGCAACCGGTAAGGGTAATGGCTTTTTTTTAGAACCCTATCATCCAATAACGATTTATAACAAACTGAAGACTGTTTCTGACTTGTATTATGCCTGGATTGAAAAAGGCAAAGACCTTTGGCTAAAATTATGCATGGGCGCTTTTGAAAGCGGAAAGTCTTTAGATATTGTAGATATGATAGCTAAATACGAACAAATTTTTGAAAAATTGTTAAAAAAATAGCGGTAAAATTGCCGCTATTTTTACTTACAATAAAGACGGCCGTAGTCATATTTATCTACCAAGAGATTGTTTCTATCCCGCAGATAAAGAGTATCGCATTCTTTGCTGAGAAAGTCTGTGTCCATATAAATGTGCCAGCTTTTTTGGAGAAAATCAGCGTCGCTTGAATAATTTTTAAAACAGCCCTCGTAGTTCAGATTATTGTTAATAAAAGATATGCAGTCCGGGTCAAATAAGACTTTTAAATTTTGGGAATAATCCGGGGCTTCGCATCTTGAAAGACCGTTGATAAATGTCTGACAGCAGGGTTCTAAGTACGAAATTTCTTCTTTTATCGGCCTGGGACAATTTTTAGAAATAGAAATCGGAAATGAGTGATAATTTGTTAAATAACCCATACACTTATTGGGTCGAAAATTTATATTTCTTCCCAGGGGACCCGGGGCGCCAGATAGATACACTTTGTCACCATATTCAATAACAATATCCTCTGGCTCCTGTTCGTAAAGATGGCGATATCTTTCTATTGCCCTAGGGATAACAAAACTTCCTTTTTTTCCTCGGATACTCCACTTAGTAATGTTAATTTCTTCTTCTTTTTTGAGTCCGGTGCTTAAAGTTATTAGAGAAGGACTGGAGGAGGTTTTAAGTTTTGTCCCGGAAATTTTTACTTTTCCAAAATAGGGAGAAACGTTTATTTTAAAGGTTCTTTTTGCCGGAGTAGGATCACAGACCTCCTGAATTTTTGCTCTCACCAGAAAAGTATATTCTTTGGGGTCCGGTAGTTTTTTTGTTATTTTTTTAACCGTGGTTGAGGACCACTTTTCATCAAGTCCTTCAAACATGATTTCAAAATATATTTTTCCCTTAGTATCTTCGGGAGAAATTTCTGCCCCAAACTCAAAAGTGACCTCATTGGTATCCTCAATAACCTTTCCTTCTTCTGGTCCAGAAACTATATGAGTGTCAATTGAAATAGTCGGTTCGGAAGTTGGTTCCGGCTCGCCCGCATGGCCCCGCCCATAAATTATGGGCGGGGTTTGAGCTGGCAAGGGCTGAGCCGAAAGAAGTTCGTTAATTTTTGCTCTTGTTTTTGGCCCGACTATGCCGATAGGTTCAATACCGTTTTTTTCTTGGAATTTTTTAACCGCTTTTTCGGTCAGCGAGCCAAAATAGCCGGTCACCAACCCTTCGGGATAAATGTCGGGTCCGCCAGCCGGCGGAGTTTTGAGAAATTCTTGTAATTGTTTTACTTCGTCCTCTCTCATCCCTCGCTGAAGGGTTTTTGTAAATTTGGGTTCGGTTTTTTGGATTTCTTCCAATTGGGCTTTAAGTTCAGCTATTTGAGTTTGTAATACTGCAATTTGCTCTTTCAGTAGTGTGATTTTTTCTTGTAAATCAGGAATGGTATTTTGGGCAAAAACAAGCCCCGTTAGATGTTTACTATCTAATGGGGTAAAAATCGTTGGTAAAAACCCGAAGAGTAAAATGGCAAAAACACAAACTATTATTTTGGTTCTCACTTTCATTTTTATAATCAGCCGCGAGAGAGAAATGGAAGCAAGCTTCCATTTCGACCGAACGAACCGATTATATTAGAAAAAGATTCTTCTCCTATATTATACCGTAGAAATTTGAAAAATACGAGAAAAATCAAAGTTTATCTTTCTCGATGGTTGTAATCATTTATAATACAATTTATAATAGAAATAAGAACCTGCTCGTTTCACTTGCAGGTTCTTGATTCGCTAATGTATAAACATATAATCTTGAATTAAGAACCTGCCTCGCTCCGCCAGTCGGCGGAGCTCGGCAGAACCTTGATTCGCTAATGTATAAACATATAATCTTGAATTAAGAAAAAATTTCTCCACTTTCCCTTAAACCCCGCACCTTTTCTGCCATAGAATTACTAACTTTAAAAACAATAACTATAAAATAAGATTATGCTCTGGCGGCACACGATAGAGTGTGCCGCAAAACAGTTGTTTTACAGAAAAGGTGCGGGGTAAAAGGTCGAAAAAAATAAAATTAAAAGCAAATTAGTATGGAAAATCAAAATAATGAAAAGAAAAATATCCTATTTTTCCGGCCCCAACCACCCCTTTTTGTTCTAATTGTTGTTATTCTGCTTCTGGCATCTTTTGTTGTCTGGGTGGGCATTGATATTCAAAATAAGGTCAAGGAAGGCAGATATATTGGCCAAGAGATTGAAGCAAAGAATACCATTACGGTTTCTGAGACCGGTGAAATTTATACCAAGCCCGATTTGGTTTTAACTACTTTTTCTGTCATAACCGAAGCAAAACAGGTTTCTGAAGCAATGAGCGAAAACACAAAAAAGATGAATGCCGTAATCGATTTTGTTAAAAGCCAAGGCGTGGAAGATAAAGATTTAAAAACCACCAGTTTTAATATTTACCCCCGTTACGAATACCAAAAAATCGAAACGGATATTTATCCCTATTCGCCCGGTAAAAGAGTTCTCGTTGGCTACGAAGTCAACCAGTCGTTGGAGGTAAAAATCAGAAATATGGAAAAGATAGGAGAAATTTTGCAGGGTGCAACCGATACCGGAGCTAATCAGGTTGGAGATTTACAATTTACCATCGATAAGCAGGATGAGCTGAAAGGACAAGCCAGAGAGCAGGCAATTGAAAAAGCTAAAGCTAAAGCAGAAGAAATAGCCTCTAAGCTCGGAGTCAATTTGGTTAGAATTGTTAATTTTAGTGAAAGCAGTCCAATGTCTTACTATTATGGTTTAAAAGAAGCAGTTCCAATGGTTCCTGGCGGTGGTGAAGTTCCCCAAATAGAAACCGGAGAAAATAAAATACAGGTTCAGGTAACTATAACTTACGAAATTAATTAATGAGGAAATTGATGTTCTCCATTTTGGCAGAATAAAAAAAGTCGAACCCCGGTAGTAGAACTTACGGTTCACTACGGGGCAAGGAATTAATAATTAATAAAAAATTATGGAACAGTTTTTGGTGGCTAACCAATGGGTCATTTTATTAATTATCGCCTGGACAATTTTCTGGAAGGGAATAGCTTTATGGAAAGCAGCGCGCAATACTCATAAGCGCTGGTTTATAGCTTTGCTGCTACTTAATACGCTGGCCCTCTTGGAAATTATTTACATCTTTATCTTCGGGAGGAAAAAGCAGCTCAGAGAGCAAGTTTAGCTTCAAATTTTAACTAAACAAAAAACCACCTATGACTTATAAGGTAAACCCGCCTAAATCCCGCCATCAATTTGAGGGCGGGGCTTGGCGGGTAAACAAAGAAAAATGCGTTGGTTGTGGAGCTTGTGTTGCCGTTTGTCCGGAGGGGATTAAAATGGGGAAGGGTGGCAAAGCTGAAATTATCAATCAAGAGAAATTAGAAAAATGCGGAGGAGAAAGTCTTTGCCAGTTAGGGGCAATAGAAAAAGTTCAGCAAAAGAAAACCTGCAAATCTCATAGTTAGATATATTATGAACTTAAAAAGGGTTTATCCCAAAAGACCTCTGTGGACCCATAAGGGAGAGCATGGGTATGTTTTAATTTTGGCAGGGTCTAAAAGATATTCCGGTTCTCCGGTTTTTAATGCCGTTTCGGCCCTCAGGGCCGGAGCAGATTTGACCTGCTGCGTAGGGCCCGAAAGGGCAATGAACATTGCCGCCGCCTTTCTGCCAGATATGATTTGTCATCCCTTAGCCGGAGATATTTTAAGACCCAAACATGTTCCTTTTATTCTAAATTTAGCTCAAAAACCCAGCACCACCCCGCACCTTTTACCAAAAGGTGCGGGGGGTGCTGGACTAGTCCCGCACCGTCCCGCTGAAAGCGGGACTGGTGCGGGGTTTGATTCAATAATTCTAGGATGCGGGCTGGGGAGAGCCCCAGAAACCGTAAAAGCTATTCAAGAAATTATTACTGGAATAGATAAACCCATGGTGATCGATGCAGATGGAATTAGGGCCATATCTCAAAAGAGGGAGATAATTAAAGGGAAAACTGCTGTCCTTACTCCTAATATTTTAGAATTCGAAATTTTAACCGGTGAAACGGTAAGGGCAAATGTAGAAGACCGAAAAGACAAGGTAAAAAAATGGGCAAAAATCTTGGGTTGTACCATATTGCTTAAGGGCCATATTGATGTTATTTCCGATGGCAGGCAGGTAGCCTTAAATAAAACCGGTTCTCCTTATATGACAAAAGGCGGGCTGGGAGATAGTCTTTCTGGAATTTTGGGAGCAATTTTAGCCAGAAAGATTTCTCCCCTTGAGGCAGCAAAAGCAGCGAGCTTTATAAATGGAAAAGCAGGAGAGCAGGCCTCAAAAAAATACGGCGAGGGACTAATGGCTTCTGATATTTTTGAATTCATCCCTCAGGTTATTAAAAGATACCGATCCTGATAGCTTTGCTATCGAAGATCCTCGATAAAATCGGGATGAGAAAAAAAACATTTATTTTCATTAGAATAATTTTTATTTTTTTGGTTTTACTTTTTCTTTTTCAGTTTGCCCCACCGACTTTTCCCCGGACTTTTTGGGGAAAGTCAGAAAATGAAGTGTTTATAGTAGGGCAAGATCTTTCTCAGCAAGCCCTAATTGAAGAATTACATTCCCGGGGCTTTATTAGAAACCCAGCAGCATTTAAACTGATTTTAAAAATTCAAAACTGGGAAAACCAAATTAAACCTGGCGGTTATTTGATTTCAAAGGGTATGTCAGTTCTCGAAATAGCCGAGAATCTGGTAATTCCTTCTCCTCAAAAATGGGTGCAGATCCCAGAGGGCTTGAGAAAAGAAGAGGTCGTCAAAATTTTACAACTAAATTTAAATTGGCAGGATTTTCAAAAGAAAGATTTTCTTCAAAGAGCCAAGGAGGGCTATTTGTTTCCAGATACTTATTTATTTCCTTTGGATTGGTCTGGAAGTAATGTTGCCGAAAGGCTAGAAGGTCAGTTTGTTTATGAATTTAAAGAAAATTCCGATAAAGATTTTAATTCCGACACCGTTATCTTGGCTTCTTTGGTTCAAAGAGAAGCAGCTAACAAAACCGAGATGCCTCAAATTGCCGGAATTATTTTAAAAAGATACCAAAAAAATTTTCTTCTTCAGGTTGATGCTGCTCTGCAATATGCTCTGGGGGTTCCAAAGAAGTGGTGGCCGGTAGTTTGGCCCGAAGATCGAAAAATTGATTCACTATATAATACTTATCGCTACCTGGGTTATCCTCCCACCCCAATTTGTAGTCCAGGGCCGGAGGCAATAAAAGCGGCAATTAATCCCCAGGAAACAGATTATTTATATTATCTTCACGACGGAAACAGAAAAATTCATTATGCCAGAACCTACAAAGAGCATTTAATAAACATTGACAAATATTTAAGATAATTTAAAAGGAGATAACTGCGGGTTTTGGACCCTTTACCCACCAAAATTTTGCAAAGCAAAACTTAGGCGGGTTTACTATTTTTTATGAGTTACATTCTTTTGGGAATTTTACAGGGAATCTTCGAGTGGATTCCCATTTCAAGCGAAGGAGTGGTGGCTTTGGTGGCCCAATTTCTCCCCGGGCTGAAAAGCCCTCTTGATTTAGCTTTATTTTTACACCTGGGAACGGCCTTGGCAGTTTTAATTTATTTTGGAAAGGATTGGATGAACATTTTATCTTTTAAAGACAAGAATTTACTCCAATTTTTGATTATTGCCACTCTTATTTCTTTGGCAGTTGGTTTTCCGGTTTATAAACTATTAAAGGGGGTTGCTATTGGAGCAGGCCTTTTGTTGGTGATGGGTCTTGGTCTTTTATTTACTGCTTATTTCCAAAGGACCTCCACCGCCGGGAAGCCATCCCGTCCGGCGGGATGGCTTCCCGCTAAGTTAAATCTAAACCCAAACCAATTGGCAGCAATTTGCGGGTTTTTACAGGGTCTTTCGGTTATTCCCGGTCTGTCCAGATCGGGTTCTACCATTTTTGGTTTAGCTTTAGGAGGAGTAGAGCCATTCCAGATATTAAAGATTTCCTATATGATGTCTTTACCGGTGGTACTGGCTTCAAGTTGCTATTTATTTTTAGAAAACCCGATTTTAATTTGCGAGAGCTGGCGGTCTTTATTTTTTAGCTTTTCGGTTGGGATTTTAAGTTTGCATTTTTTAATCAAAATTTCCCAAAAAATAAATTTTTCTAAATTTGCCCTGATTTTTGGAATTTTGTGTTTGATTGGAGCAGCCATTGAATTTATAATTTAAGAACCTGCCTCGCTCCGCCGACTGGCGGAGTTCTACGGGGCTCCGCAAAACATTTGTCGAAATTCTACTACCGGGCAAGGTCGAAAAAATAAAAAGTAATTAATTTATGGAAATCACTACCGAAACCAAACTTACAAAGAGAACCTATATTTTACTTGCTATCCTTGCTTTACTTATAATATGGTTGGTGGTCATTTTGACTTAATTTTTTCTTCCGTCTGGTCTTGTCCAGACGGAAGACTAGAAAGTAGTGGTTATAATCTTGAATTAACATGAAAAAAATAATCGGTTGGTTTTTGTTAATCGCTGGATTGGTTATTATTTTCTGGGTCATATATTCTTCTTATCAGATTTTTACTGCTAAAACAGAAGCTCCGGAAATTTTTAAAGTTACAAAAACAGAGGTTTCCCAGCAGCAGGCCGGCGGAGGATTAAGTCCGGAAGAGGCAATGCAAAAAACAATAGAGTCAAAGTTGGGAGAAATAATACCTGAAGATTTTTTACCCCGACTTTTTAATTTGATTGCTTGGTCAATCCTCGCCATAATTTTATTTTTTGGCGGATGTAAAATTTCCGAAATAGGAATTAAATTAATAAAGCAAGAAAATGATACGGGAAATTAAAAAATATCCGGACCCAATTTTAAGAATAAAATCTGAACCCCTGAAAGAAGTTACCGAAGATGACAAGAAATTGATTGAAGATATGTTTGAGACTATGTATCAAAACCGGGGGATAGGTTTAACTGCCCCTCAGGTTGGAATTTTCAAGCAGATTGTAGTGATAGACATAGGCAGAGGGCCTCAAGTTTTTGTTAACCCGAAAATTTTAAAAAAAGAGGGCAAAAGAGTTTTGGAAGAGGGATGCTTAAGCGTGCCCGGAGTTTTTTTGAAAATAAAAAGAGCAGAGGAAATTGAAGTAGAAGCCCTTAATAAAGAGGGAGAGAATTTTAAAATTAGGGCAAGGGGACTTTTAGCTCATTGTTTGCAGCAGGAAATAGACCACCTTAATGGAATTTTAATTATAGATCGAGCCAGTATTTGGGAGAAATTAAAGAGAAAAATATTAAAGTAAAATTATGAAAAAGTGGATTTTTGCTATTTTAATTTTCTGTTTTGCATTAGGCTGGTTTAATTTTGTTTTTGCCCAGGGAGAGGTTCTGCAAATTAATTTCTTTTACAGCGCCATTTGTCCCCATTGTGACGAGGAAGAAGAATTTTTAAAAGAATTAGAAAAAAAATATCCGGAAATTGTGGTAAATAGATATGAAGTAATTTCTCACCCCCAAAATAAAGAAATTTTACAAGATTTTTACGAGAAATATCAGGTGCCGGAAGGGAAAAGAGGGTGGATTCCGGTAACCCTTACCCCCACCAGATATTTCATCGGCTTTAACCAGCAAATTGGCGAAGATATCGAAAATTGTTTAAAAGAGTGCTTGGGCGAAGAATCCACGGCTTTTCAAAAAATTAAGATTCCGATTTTTGGCAGCATTAATATCTCTAAGCTCTCTTTACCTCTGTTGACTGTAATCCTGGGAGCCGTTGATGGATTGAATCCCTGTGCAATGTGGGTCCTTTTGTTTTTAATTGCCCTTTTAATTAATACCCGCTCAAGAAAAAGAATGTGGTTTATTGGCGGAACATTTCTTGCTGTCTCTGGCATATTCTATTATTTAATTTTGGCCGCCTGGCTTAATTTATTTTTGGTTATAAGCTATGTAAATCTGACCAGAATTTTAATCGGGGTTTTTGCCCTGGGAGTGGGGATTTGGCAGATTAAAAATTTTATTCAATTTCGGCCGGGGGTGTGCAAAGTGAGTGACGGAAAGTTAAATTTTCAGGAAAGAATTAAAAATTGGTTGAAAAACCATACCGAAAAATTAGCCGCATCTCCTCTTACTTTTGCAATCTTTGGCGGAATTATTCTTTTGGCCATTGGACTAAATTTGGTAGAATTTTTCTGTTCAGCCGGCCTCCCGGCTATCTATACTAAAATTTTAACCTTAAACCACTTAAATCCATTGATTTATTATCTTTATCTTTTACTCTATACTTTTATTTTTATATTGGATGATTTAATAATTTTTTCTTTGGCCGCAATTACTTTAACTAAAATTGGTTTTACCGAAAAATATAATTACTGGGCGACTCTGTTTGGAGGGATACTAATATTTGCTTTGGGGTTTTTGTTAATCTTTAAACCCGAGTTTTTAATGTTTGGGTAGCTAATGTTTGGGTAGCTTCGGTAAAATAAACAAGTGTTTAAAACAAGGAAACAAAGGTCGAAAAAGTCAAAATTAAATTCAAAAATTTATGTTTGAATTAAAAGATAAACCCCGTAGTGAGAATTCTCTACTACGGGGTAAAGTGGCCATTATTACCGGAGCCAGAAGGGGGATGGGAAAATCACATGCTCTGAAATTAGCTAAAGCCGGAGCAAAAATAGTAGTTTCAGACATTTCCCTGGAAGAGTGTCAGAAGGTGGTAAAAGAAATTGAAAAAGGAGGAGGAAAAGCCCTGGCAGTAAAATGTGATGTGACAAAAAGAGAACAGGTCGATGAGATGGTAAAAAAAACAATTAAGAAATTTGGCAGAATTGATATTTTGGTTAATAATGCTGGAATCTGCCAATTTAAGCCATTTTTGGAATTAACTGAAGAAGATTGGGATAAAACTTTAGATATAAATCTTAAGGGATACTTTCTTTGCGCACAAGCTGCAGCCAAAGAAATGGCAAAACAGAAGTCGGGAGTGATTGTTAACATTGCTTCAATTGCCATGGGTCAGGTGGGAGTCGGTTTTCCTAATCTCACTCATTATTCCGCTTCAAAAGGCGGGATAGTCGGAATGACTGAAGCTCTGGCCGTAGAACTGGCGCCTTACAATATCAGGGTGAATGCTGTTGCCCCGGGCGTCATTGAAACTCCGATGGTTGACCCTTTGAAGTCAGACCCAAAAACCATGGAAGCAACATTGGCCAGAATTCCCCTGCATCGGATGGGCAGGACTGAAGAGGTTTCCAATTTGGTATTGTTTTTGGCTTCCGATACCTCTTCTTATATGACCGGCTCCACGGTGGTAATTGACGGCGGCTGGCTAGCCACCTGATAAATGAAACAGATAACAGCGAAAACAACTCTGGCTGAGATTTTGAAAATTCCCGAAGCGGTGGAAATTTTGGTAAAATATAATTTGCCCTGTTTGAGTTGTCCTTTTGCCAAATCTGAAATAGAAAATCTAAAAATCGGGGAGGTTTGCAAAATGTATAACATAGATACCCAAAAATTACTTAGAGAATTAAATAGAGTAATTTTAGGAGGGCCTAAAAAGAAATAAACTATGTAAATTTACCGCAAAGCCCATCCCGCCGGCGGGATGGCTTCCCGAACGGGCTTTTAAAATGAATTATTCGGAAATAAAAAAAGTTTTAATAAAAATTCTGTTTCTGAACTGGTTGGTGGCTTTTGCCAAAATTTTTATCGGTCTTTTCTCCGGGGCTTTAAGTATTTTAGCTGACGGGATTCACTCTTTCTTTGATGGCGCCTCAAATATCATTGGACTGATAGGAGTAAAAATTTCAGCTCGGCCCAAAGATGAAAACCATCCATACGGACACCAAAAATATGAGGCCTTAGCCTCTCTGGGGATTTTATTTTTATTGATTATAATCGTCTATGAAATTTGTAAGGAAATAATTCAGAGATTTTTAAATCCTACCATTCCCCAAATAACTATTTTAGTTTTCGGAGTCTTAATAGGCAGTTTGATTATTGATTATTTTGTAGCTCGATATGAGTATTCCCGGGCAAAGACATTAAAAAGCATAATCTTAAAAGCTGATTCTTTTCACACTAAATCTCATATTTTTACAACCGGTGGGGTAATTCTAGGAGCGATTGCCATCAGGGCTGGTTTTCCAATGGCGGATCCCCTTCTGGCTATTTTTGTTGTTGGTTTTATTATTAAAATGGCTACGGAGGTATTCAGAGAGAGTTCAAAAATTTTATGTGATGTAGCTTTTATTGCCCCGGAAAAAATTAAAAAAATTGCTTCGGAGATTGATGGGATAGAATCAACCCACCAAATTAGAACCAGGGGATTAGAAGGCCATATATTTTTAGATATGCATATTGTTATTTCCCCCGAATTTCCTTTAGAAAAAGCGCACCAAATTTCCCATCAGGTTAAAGAAAGGCTACAAAAAGAAATTCCCGAGATAAAAGATATTACCATTCATATTGAACCAGAAGATAAAAGCAAAATATGCGCTTGCGACTCCTAATCCCGGCGGCTACAGGAGCTTACTATGAACACACTTGAAAACATTAAAACCGAAATTTTAAATTGCAAAAAATGCTCTCTTTATAAAGAAAGACTTAAGACGGTTTTTGGGGAAGGGAATCCAAAGGCAAAGATTGTGCTTACTGGTGAGGCGCCGGGAGCTTCGGAAGACAAAAGAGGGCTGCCCTTTTGCGGGGCGGCCGGGAAAATTTTGGATGAACTTTTAGAATCGGCGGGGATAAAAAGAAAAGAAGTTTACATTACCAATATTTTAAAATGTCATCCTCCCGGGAATCGCGGCCCCAGAAAAAAGGAAATCAAGGCTTGTGCACCTTATTTGGATAGGCAGATTGAAGTTATAAAGCCAAAAACAATCTGTACTTTAGGAAATTATTCTACAAAATATATTTTCGAAAAATATGGATTGAAAAATGAAATTCAGGGTATTTCTAAAATTCACGGAAAAGTTTATCCCGTTAAATTCAAAAAAGTTTATGCTTTGCCTTCTGGGATAGAGCAATTTAAAGGGGTAAAAATAATTCCCCTTTATCATCCAGCCGCCGCTCTCCATAATCCCAATCTGAAAGAATTACTTAAAAAAGACTTCCTAACTCTTAAAGAATTATGAATAACCAAAACCGCTACCATTTTTTAAATAAAAAGATTCTTTCTTCAATAGGATTTCTTATTATTATTATTTGCGCGTTTATAGCGTTAGGGGTTTTGCTTTCTCAAATTCAATCTTTAGAGAAGACAATTTTGGGCCCAGGAGAGAAGACAATATTAGAAGAAAGATGAAATCCATATTGATTTCCGGAGGCCGGATAGGGGTTGACCCCGCACCTTTTCAGGACTAAATTATATTAATGCATTGGGTATACATAATAAAAAGTAAAGAGCACCAACAACTTTATATTGGTTATACTAAAAACATTGTTCAAAGATTAAAAGAGCATAATGCTGGATTAGTAACATCTACTAAGAAGTATTTACCTTGGAAATTGGTTTACACTGAAGGCTACGCCAACGAGAATGATGCCAAAGATCGCGAAACAAAACTCAAACAATTTGGCAAGGTTTATAGTCAGTTCAAACGAAGAATTTGGCGTAGCCTTCAGTCCTGAAAAGGTGCGGGGTTGACTACCATTTTTGCTTAAATTGAGGTATAATAAGTTAGGTTGGGGATAATTAAGAACCCTTTACGTTTTGAGACAAAGGTCGAAACCAAAAATAAACTTAAGATAAATCAAAATTATGGCTACTACAGGTTATTGTGTAAAATGTAAAAAGAAAAGAGAAATGAAGGATGAAAAGGAAGTTGCCATGAAAGGAAAGGGTGGGGTGAAAAGAAGGGCAATGACTGGAATCTGTCCAACTTGCGGGACAAAAATGTACAGGATACTGGGAAAGGCAAAGGTATAGGTTTTTGAGATTTCCGGAAGTCTTGAAAAAGCCCGAAGTGTCGCTAGCGGCGACTTCGGGCTTTTTATCAAATAGATTGAGTTTTTGAGTTTTTTGAATTTTGAATTATATTTTAGATGATGAACAAAGATTCAAAAAAAATCATTTTAGTCATTTTTGGAATTTTGATAGGATTAAACATCCTTGCGTGGCTTGCAGTTTACGATTTAAGCAAATCCCAATTTTTGGAGGTTAATTTTTTCGATGTCGGCCAGGGAGATAGCATTTTTATTGAAACTCCTCAACGTCATCAGATTCTAATTGATGGGGGACCCGACGAGACGATTTTAGAGAAGCTAGGAAGAGAAATGCCCTTCTGGGACAGAACTATTGACCTGATTATTTTAACTCATCCCGAACACGATCATCTTGCTGGTTTAATCGAGGTTTTAAAAAGATACAAAGTAGAAAATATTTTATGGACAGGGGTTTCAAGAACCACGTCCGAATATAAAGAGTGGCAGAGGGCCCTTCAGAAAGAACAAGATAAAGAGGAAGCTAAAATTTATATTGCCAAATCCGGTCAAACAATCATCTATCCGGGATGGCTTCCCGGTGTTCTACCGGGAAGCCATCCCGGCGGAAAACTTTTTTTAGATACCCTATATCCTTTTGAAAATTTGGAAGGGCAGGAAGTTGAAAATAGCAATAACACTTCAATAGTGACCCGTTTGGTTTTTGATAAAATATCCTTTTTGTTTACCGGCGATGCTTATCAATCTGTTGAAAGAAAACTTATTAAAAGGGGAGCTGAAATTGACTCAGATGTTTTAAAGGTGGGTCACCACGGAAGCAAGACCTCAAGCGCTAAAGAGTTCATTGAAGCGGTATCACCGGAAACTGCCGTAATTCAGTGCGGTAAAAATAATTCTTACGGCCACCCCCACCCTCAAACCTTAGAAAATCTAGCTGGCATCCAAATTTTTCGCACCGATTTAGATGGCGACATCAAAATAATAAGCGACGGAATTAGCTACCAGGTAAAATAAAATGTGCGAAGTTCCCTACAAGCAAAAAATTGTTCGTATAAACAATTTAAAAGACCAGCGAGAAGTGTTCTCGCTGGTTTTTTTAAACTTTTTTCAGCCGGATTTGGTTTTCGATCGCCAATCTTAACAAAGCGTATCTTTTTCTTGTGTCTGGAAAAGAAAGAACGTAATCCCTGCTTTGAGGTTCACCTTTTCTCGGTATAACCGTACCCTTTGGAAATTGTTCTTTCGTTAGGTCTTTCTTTTTTCCATCAGGGAGCAGGTTCCAATAATGTGATAAATAAAGCGATACATCTTTTTCGTTTATTTCTACAATTCCTCTTCGGAGTTCACCGCCAAAAAAATCCTGAACTACCAAAGCCGTTACCGCGCACTGTCCCCAGGCCGGATTTTTCGGAGTCCAATTTCTGGGATCCTTGCTTGTTTTTTTTGTCCAGCTTTTTCTCAATAGCTTCTTTAGCTCTGACATATTCATTTTTGTCCTCCTTGACTTTCCTTATCCAAAAAATTTAGAACTTTTAAAAAACTCTTTTCGCTTTTGGCAATCTCTTGGGTAAAGTCGTTCTTGTTTACAAAAACTACTCTCTTTTTGTAGCCCAGAATTCTGATTAGCACATAAACTCCACCCAAATCAAAATGAGTGCCGCTGCTTTCTTTAAAATACCAAACATGGATTTCATCGGCTTCAAAAAGCTTTTTTAGGTTTGTGTCGCAGATATTAATTCCGCCGGTAGGATCATTCTGTTCGGTATCTCTGATTGGCCAATGGACTTGATGGCCCTCTCTTTCTAATTTTTCTACGTATTTTTTAATCAATTCAATATTTTCTAAACTGGCCGTCCTAACCGGGGAAATCAGAAAAATTTTCATTTTTTTCACCTCCCATATAAACCCGCCAAAATTTTTAAAAAAACTTAGGCGGGCAAGTTGTTAAATAGCTATCTATTGAAATTAGTATTTATTAATTTATTTGTCAAATTTTTGAAATGGTGGTATAAATAAATCAACGAATATTCGTAGGAAATCAATGAAGTTTCCAATTTTTAAAACAAAAATTGAGGGGCTAGAGAGAAAATTCAATTTGACCGATCCCAAAGAACAAAAAGAGTATTTTGAATTGAAGACTGGGAAAGAAATCAAAAAACTCAGAGAATACTTAAAAGAAAACACATTCGTTGCCTATTTGTTAGGTAAAAAAAATTCTGGCAAGGGAACTTACTCAAAAATGTTTGCCGAGATAGTTTATCCTGAAAGGATTGAGCATTTTTCAATCGGAGACATAGTAAGAACCGTAGATTTGGAGTTGAGAGATGAAAAAAGAAAAAAAGAATTGATAAATTTTTTGGAAAAAAATTATCGAGGGAGATTTTCAATTGAGGAAATAATTTCTGCTCTGGAAAAAAGAAATACAAAAACTCTGTTGCCGACGGAATTGATTCTGGCCATAGTGAAAAGAGAGATGGCAAAAAGAGAAAAAAAGGCGCTTTTTATTGATGGTTTTCCCAGAGATTTGGACCAAATAGGATTTTCCCTGTTTTTCAGGGATTTGATTGGCCATCGAGACGACCCGGATGTTTTTGTGTTAATTGACGTTCCGGAAAGCGTGATTGACCAAAGAATCAAGTGGAGAAAAGTTTGCCCGGTTTGTCAGACTTCAAGGAATCTAAGATTGCTTCTTACCTCAAAAGTCGGTTATGACAAAGAGAGAAAGGAATTTTACCTGATTTGCGACAATCCAAATTGTCGAGGAGCCAAAATGGTCTCAAAAGAAGGAGATGAATTAGGAATTGAACCAATAAGAGAGAGATTTAAAATGGACGAGAAATTAATTGAACAGTCATTTTCGCTTTACGGCATTCCCAAAATTTTGTTACGAAATTCTATACCGGTCAAGGAGTCCAAAAACTTTGTCGATGATTACGAGATTACTCCGGAATATAATTTTGAATGGGATGAAAAGGGGAAAAAAGTAAAAATAAAAGAGAAACCCTGGATTATCTTAGACGATGCGGGGGTCCCGTCTTTTAGTTTATTAGCCCAGCCAGTAGTGATTTCTTTGATTAAGCAATTGGTTGAAGTTTTAAATATATGAATTGTTGCGTTCTGCAATTGTTGCGTCCAAATTTAGCACATTGAATCTCTATACTTGGCTGGTGAATTCCCTTGATGGGAAATTTATGTTATAATGAAAGTGCCCCGTCGAGATCTTTCTTGAGATTCTGGGACAAACGTTCTTTTAGGGAGTCTTATATCTTGTGGCGCTTTTCATAGTTGCTACATTGCGGACACCCACCTGGAATATTTTCCGGAAGAATTCTCCAGAAGGAAGGCGGGGCTTCAAAAACCGCTTCGACCAAATTTGGTAGGAAGCGGTCTTTGGTTTTCTCTATTTTTCCAATTATATGTTAAAATAATTCAAGATGCCTCAAATATTAAAGAGAAAAGAGTCGTTAATTTTGATTTCTATCCTGATTATTGTTTTTGGAGGATTGTTTTATTATTTTGGCCCATTTTCAGCAAGGGCTTCCGGGGATTTGATTAAAATTTCCCCCAATTCGCTTATTGCTCCGCCGGCTACCATTGATGGGCGGGAACTACCTGAAGCAGGCTGGCAAAATCCGGAAGCGGCTTTTTCGCAAGATTTGCCAGAAACGGCAGCTTCTATTGAATTCAACATAGTTAATTCGGCCTACCCTTTAGAAATTCCACAATTTTCAATTGAAGAAACGGCAACTCCTCCTCAAGAAGGGATAGTTTTTTCAGAGGAAAGAAGTTTGGAATTGTCTAATTTTTCTGTATCTGATAATTTTGAGGGAACTAAAATAAATAATGTTCAATTGAGATTATCCTTGGCCGGCAGGGGAAGGGCTGGAGATAAATTAACTATTGATTATTACTATCAGGATTTTTACCCCGAAGGGTCGCAAGGCGACTCCTTTAGGGCCTGGCAATCTTTAGCCAATTTTGATTTGGAAAATGAAATTTCAAATAATTTAAATGGCGGTTATTTTCTTTATGCTTTGCCGGTTTTTGAGCATTGGCAAGATTTAGAAAATTTGAAAATCAGATTTGTATATCGCGGAACAACGCAGAACAATATGCAGAACAATGCGGAAAGTTCCGCGTGGTTCAGCGAGGCGAGTGAAACGAGCCAGGTTCAGCGTAGTTCTGCGATTTATTTGGATGCGGTCTGGCTGGAAGTGGAGTACGAGGATGTTAAAAAAGAGGTGATGCCCCCGGAAGTTACGAGTAAGAAAAACTTCAGGTTAGATGAGGAGCCGGAATTTGTTATCTCCCAGAAGGACAAAAAATCAAAATTAAAAATTCGTCAGGTCAACTTGATACTGCCTAACAACAAAGAACAGCCTGCCAACTTTTCTTTTAAAGAAATGGGCGGAGATTACAGATTAAAATTAAACCCCAAAGATTTCGTCTGGCAGAATCCCGGAGGACGACCGGGCAGATATTTTCTAAAACTTGAAGTTGAAAAAGCAGGCAAAATTTACTATTTAGAGCAGGAATTTTTCTGGGGAGTTTTAGCGATAAATATCAATAAATCAATTTACCCCGTTAGAAATAGTATTTCTAACGGGGTTTACCTGCCAAATGAGACGGCTTATTTGCAGATGGCAGTTTTAGATGACTCTGGCCATACTATTTGCGACGCCAATTTAAAATTAGAAATTATTCCGCCGGTCCCGCCAACTTCGCCAACAGGATTCGTTACCTCACCAGTAGATGGAGTGGTTTTCCCCGAAATTCAAAAATCAGGAGAGTGCGGGCCGAATAATGTGACCGATGTGCCGGATTATTTCGCTTATTATGAGTTGCCGAAGGCAACTCAACGCGAAACTGACGCGAAACTAATACGCGAAACTGACGCGAAACAAATCATCTGGCAAGTGAATTGGAAAGAAGGAGAAATCTATGAGATAAGTTATCAATTTGATACGCCGGAT
>Ga0100393_10001448_pt1 | contig 24060 bp, 22 predicted proteins | sample CryGeymeta201517_FD_81546 | JGI IMG/M metagenome (GOLD analysis project Ga0100393, IMG submission 81546) | Groundwater microbial communities from Crystal Geyser aquifers in Utah, USA - Crystal Geyser metaG 2015-17 | ecosystem: Environmental > Aquatic > Deep subsurface > Groundwater | place... | reverse complement strand
CTTGGGAAACTTACAACCCATGATTACTCATACGCTGCTTCCCGGTGCTACTAAGGTATACGGATAACTCCTTTGGCGGGACTTTAACCCGCTAGATTAATTGCCGGTGACGGCATACGGTCAAGGCTTGATTCGCGGATTTATGAATACAAGGCAAGCTTAGGTCTTGCAATCATACCTTCTCAAACTTAGGTCAAGCTTGCCCCAGATTACTTGCCTTTTCCCTGAGTGCAGATATGGGTTGATTGAGCGAGAACCGCCTGCGTCAATATGAGGCGCTGGTATTCCAGGGACATATTACATCATTCGCCATCATGTCCGCCCATCTTCCTAGTCGTGAACAGATCCGGTTCTGTTCTTTTTCCGCGCTCAGCATGTTTGTGAAGCAGACTCAATCCGGACAACGTATGTATTCTAAAGCCGGACAAGTCTATTTGTTGCAAACAGCAACTTTTTTTTAAACCCTTGCGCCCACAGGCCAAATCAAGAAACACCGGGCATCGCCAATGCCACATTCCACAGTTAGGCTCCGCCCATGCGCCGCGCCTTGTTTGCACATCCGATTTCCAAAGCTTTATTGTTTTCGCTGATTCCACTGAGCTATTACTTGCTGGATGCCCTCAACTATGCCCAGGCTGGCAAATCGGGCTTGCTTGGTTTTTTTGTGCTCACCCCCTTATTTTACTGGCAAGCCTTATACCCCCAACACAAAGGCCTGCGCACTGGACTCATGGGCAGCACCTTTATCATTTTGGCCTTTATGATTTTCCAAGCCAGTTTGCGCGAAATTTTTGGCGTGGAACAAGATAGCGTCGTGGTGATTGAGGCCTTGTTTAATACCAACGTTTCTGAATCCCAAGAGTTTTTTCTGCAATACCGTTATGCCTTAATCAAGCATGTTTCACTGCTTGTTGTGCTAACAACGATATATCCTTTTATCGTACTTAAGCTGCTGAAAACTGAAGGATCTCCGTTTACACCACACTTTAAAAAATCATTCCACTTCGGCTGCTGGGCCTTTACCTTTTTGGCGGTGCTGGTGCACTTCAACCCTACGCTGCGCAAAGCTAATCCCATCTTTTTCTTTCCCTCCTATTATCTGCAATGGGCCAATGAAGTGGCGCTCACCAAAACATTGACCAACCAAATTGAGAAATTTGCCAGCACAGGTTTATCCACACTAAAACTGACAGGTGAACACAAACATCGGACTGTGGTATGGGTGATTGGCGAAAGCGATACACGGCACAATTGGGGCCTTTATGGTTATCCGCGAGATACCACCCCAGAACTGAGTAACCAAAAACAAAATCTGATTCGCTTTGACCACGTGCGCGCAGCAGACGGCGGCACGGTAGGCTCCATCACCAAAATGCTTACACCAGCTTCTCAAGCTGCACCCGATTTATGGAAAACACAGCCCGATGTTTTAGCCATGGCCAAACATGTGGGTTACAAAACATTTTGGCTGAGCAACCAAGCCACCGACACACGGGGCGTGTTATCCATCTTTGCCCAGCACGCTGACCAAACCGTGTACACCAACGAAGGCACAGCCCGAGGCGAAGGCACCCTTGATGAAGCGCTGTTTGCTCCGCTGGAGCAAGCCTTAGCCGACCCTGCCCCGCTTAAATTCATTGTTGTGCATATTATGGGCGAGCACCCTGCTTACAATTTCCGCTATCCCGAATCATTCGCCAAATTTGATGGCGTGTTTGATGATGAAGTAGCTAAAGGTCTGGAAGCTGCCGGGCGTTCGTTTTACGCCACCACCTTCCGCAATCAATATGATAATGCCGTGACCTATAAAGACTATGTTCTTGCCGGTTTACTCACGCGCACCCAAGCCTATGAAGGGCATGACGCAGCATGGGTCTATATTGCCGATCATGGTCAAGATGTGTCGCACCATAGCGACTTTTCAGGTCACAACCGAAAGGTTGCAGAAATGTGGGATGTTCCCATGTTGGCGTGGTTCAGCAATGGCTTTTTTACCCATGCAGTACGCCCCAAAGTAGACACTCCCTTTCAAGCAGACCATATCAACCACAGCATTTTAGGGCTGTTGCACATCCAAGGGGATTATTACAATCCCGCCCTGGACATCTTCCAGCCCGACCCACAGAGGTAAGCCCATGTTAGAAAAGCTCGTGAAAATAAATCGCTCCAAAGACAAACAACACGTCTTTTCCATCGTGATCCCATCATGGAACAACTTGCCTTATTTGAAGATGTGCGTGGAAAGCATCCGTAAAAATTCTGCTCTTCAACATCAAATTATCATTCTGATTAATGAAGGTGTCGACGGCTCCTATGAGTGGGTGCAGGCCCAGGCCGATTTGGACTATGTATATTCGCCAACCAATCTGGGAATTTGTTTTGGCTTGAACGCTTGCCGCGGCCTCATCAACACCAACTACATCGTCTATGCCAATGATGATATGTATGTCCTACCTGACTGGGATAGTGAACTGCAACGCAATGCCCAGGCCATTGGCCATGATAATTTCATTTTATCAGGCACAGCCATTGAACCCTTTGAATCGGGTAATCGTTGCGTAGTAGTCAAAGATTATGGCGATAGCTTGGAAACCTTTCAGGAAGAAAAGCTACTCGCCGAGTTTAAAGATTTACACATGGCCGACTGGCTGGGCAGCACCTGGCCGCCAACATTGATGCATATCGACCTCTGGGACTTGGTGGGCGGCATGAGTGTGGAGTTTTCCCCGGGCATGTATTCCGACCCGGATTTATCCATGAAGCTTTGGCAGGCAGGCGTGCGCTACTTTAAAGGCGTGGGTAGCAGCAAGGTGTATCATTTCGGCTCCAAATCCACCAAACGCATCAAACGCAATGTGGGCAGAGATACCTTCCTGCTCAAATGGGGCGTATCCTCGAATTATTTAACCAGCAAGATGCTGCGCCGCGGCGAGCCTTTTGATGGTGAACTCCAAGAACCCGTCACAGGCAAACGCTTTACCAACAAACTCAAACGTTTGGCTGCCTGCCTCTCGGCCAAGTAAGGATATTTTCAGACCATGTATCGACACGCTGTCATTGGCTTAGATGGTTATACTTTAACTGAGCAAGAAATTGCTTGGCTCAAGCATAAAACACCCAAGGGCGTAATTTTATTTGCCCGCAATGTGCAATCGCCCGAACAGGTGAAAGCCTTGCTCAACGATGTGCGCAAATATGGCGGCAAGCATGTGTGGGCGGCCATAGATGAAGAGGGCGGGCGGGTGCACCGCATGCCGTGGGCGCCATTTCACAATCGCATACAAGCTGCTGATTTTGGCGCGCTCTATGCCCAAGAGCCAGAAGCCGCCATCAAAGGTGTATTCACCGATGCCTACAAAGCTGGGCAGGCGCTGAAAGCGCTTGGATTCACCCATAATTGCGCCCCTGTGCTGGATGTTTTTTACCCTCAAGGTCATCCAATCATTGGCAACCGCGCTTATGCTGCCGACACCGAGGTGATTACGACCTTGGGCAAAGCCTGTATGTTTGGTCTGCTTGATGCCGGCATTGATGCTATTGGCAAACATTTTCCAGGGCACGGCCGCGCTGATGCCGATTCACACGTGGCAATGCCAGTGGTGGATGCTGATTTGGATACCATTCTTGCTGAAGCAGATGCCTTTACCCGCCTGTTTAAATTTGGTTTGAAACATGTAATGACTGCCCATGTGTCTTATCCCAACATCCATCATGAGGTGGGTACATTTTCTTCTTTCTGGCTGCAAACTATCCTTAAAGAAAAGCTCGGCTTTATAGGTGATGTTTGGAGCGATGATTTATGTATGAAAGGCACAGGCATGGATGTGCCATCTGCTGCTGCCAAAGCATTCCACTCGGGCTGTACCGTGTTGCTGGTCTGCGAAGCGGCAGGCGTAAAAGCCTTTATGGATGCTTGCCAATGATAATGAATCGGAGCACAAACTAATGGCCGCCAAATCGATGTATGTATGCCAATCCTGTGGCGCTGAACAGCGCAAATGGCAGGGGCAGTGCCCGGATTGTTTGGAGTGGAACTCAATTTCTGAGCAAGCCACTGAAGTTTCAGGCTTTCGCAACCAAAAAATTAGTCTTGGTTCGGCTTTAACCCCTGAGCCCATCACCGCCATCAGCAGCAAAGACTCCCCGCGCCGCCAAACCCATATCGATGAATTTGACCGCGTACTTGGCGGCGGCTTGGTGCGTGGCTCGGCAGTACTCATTGGCGGCGACCCAGGCATTGGTAAATCAACCATTTTACTGCAAGCCAGCGCTTTGTTGGCGGAGCATTACGGCACAGTTTTGTATATCACCGGCGAAGAATCTGCCCGCCAAGTGCATTTAAGGGGCGAGCGCATTGACGCCCTGCATCAAGATTTGCAGCTCACCACCTCTTGTGATTTGGAAGCCATGCTTACCACCATCGCCAAAGTGAAGCCACACACCGTCATCATCGACTCGATTCAAACAACGGTCACCAATCAGCTTACCTCTGCACCTGGCACCGTTGCCCAAGTGCGTGATTGCGCTGCGGCCTTAATCAACAGCGCCAAAACCCTTGGCCATGCTTTGATTCTGGTCGGTCATGTCACCAAAGATGGCAGCATTGCTGGGCCACGTGTATTGGAACATATGGTGGATGCTGTGTTGTATTTTGAAGGTGATAGGGGATACAACCACCGCGTATTACGGGCTGTGAAAAACCGCTTTGGCCCAGCTGGTGAAATTGGCATATTTGAAATGAGCGATAAGGGGCTCGTCGGCATTCGTGATGCTTCCAAATTGTTTCTCGCTGAGCGGGCAGTGGATGTACCAGGGTCTGTGGTTGTGGCTTGCATGGAAGGTACGCGCCCAGTGTTGGTAGAAATTCAAGCTTTGGTGGTGCCAACTGTGTATGCCACACCAAAACGCTCAACGGTAGGCGTAGATGCGAATCGGGTGGGCATGCTCACGGCTGTTTTGGAGCGGCGAGTAGGCATTCCGCTCGGTACCCAAGATATTTATGTCAACGTGGTTGGTGGGGTGAAGCTCACCGAACCTGCATCGGATTTGGGTGTGGTTCTGGCCATTTTGTCTGCTTTCCAAGAAAAAGCTTTGCCTGCTGATTTGGTGGTCTTTGGGGAAATCGGCCTCACAGGGGAGATCAGACCCGTGGGCGCGCCTGAATCACGGGCCAAAGAAGCATTAAATATGGGCTTTAGTCGGCTGCTTTTGCCACGCGGCAATAATACAAGAGTGCAGGAGGCAAACATCGCTGCTAGCTTGCGCCCATCAAAACAACAAACTGCGTGGGAAGCCATGCCTGCTAAGCATTTAAGCGAAGCTGTGCAACTCGCATTTTAAGGCTTTGAGATTCGGATTCGTTCACCATCACGGAGGTTGAAGTGAATTTTTTTGACTACATTCTCATCAGTATTGTGGGGCTCTCCATGATCCTCTCAATTTGGCGTGGGTTTGTGCGTGAGATCATAGCTTTGGTGGGTTTGGTGCTCGCCTTTTTGATTGCCAGCCGTATTTCTGGTGATGCGGGCAAATTGTTTGGTGATTGGATTGAAAATGATTCTGTGGCCAATATCGCAGGTTTTGTCCTCGTATTTGTGCTGGTGATGGTCATTGTTGGTTTGATTGGCGCCATTATTCGTAAGCTTGTGCATATGGCAGATTTAAGCGCAACAGACCGTACTTTGGGTGTCTTTTTTGGTGCGGCCCGTGGTATGTTACTCATTGGCGTGGCCTTCCTTGCTTACACAGCCTATGCCAAAGCCGATCAGCCTTGGATGAGCAAAAGCTTGCTCACACCTTATGCTTTGCAACTGAGTGATTGGATTGGGAAAACGATTCCTGAGGGATACCCTTTATCCACACAAGGTAACACCGAAAAATTATCTATTTCAAAAATGGCCACACAAGCTGTAGAAACCGTCAAACAACAAATTACTCCCGAGGATCAAGAAGCGATGAAATCAGTATTGATGGACGCGCTTAAGGAAACTAACCCATGAGCCAGCACGACAAATATCAAGAATCTGAAGCCCTGGAAGACGACCATTTTCGCGATGAGTGTGGCGTTTTCGGTGTACTCGACCACGGCGAAGCTGCCAACTTAACTTATCTTGGTCTTTATGCTTTGCAGCATCGCGGCCAGGAATCGACGGGTATTGTCTCCACCGACGGTAAAAACTTTAACAACCACCGTGGCATGGGTTTGGTATCCGATGTGTACACCAAAGAAGACATTGTACGCCTGGAAGGGCGTAGCGCCATTGGCCATGTTCGTTATTCCACTTCTGGTGATTCTGGGCTGCGCAACTGCCAACCTTTTATGTACGAGTATGCCCACGGCGGCATTTCGATGTGTCACAACGGTAATATCGTCAATGCTGATGAATTGCGTAAAGAACTTGAAAAATCTGGCTCTATTTTCCAGTCCACTTCTGATACAGAAGTGATTATCCATCTTCTGGCTAAAAGCCCGAAAACTACTACCCACGAACGTCTGGCCGATGCAGCCCTTCGCCTGAAAGGTGGTTTCTCGGTCTTGGTGCTCACCGAAACACGTTTGCTTGGCTTACGTGACCCCAACGCCATTCGCCCACTCGTTTTGGGTAAACTTGATGGCTCCTGGGTCATGGCTTCTGAAACTTGCGCTTTTGATTTGGTGGGCGCTGATTATGTGCGCGATATCGAACCAGGTGAGTTGGTGGAAATCACCCTCGATGGCAACATCACCTCTTATTTCCCATTCCCTGATCCATCACCACGTTTTTGCGTGTTCGAGTATGTGTATTTTGCCCGCCCAGACTCTAATTTGGAAGGCGTGAATGTGTATCAAGCCCGTTACAATAGTGGTGTGGAATTGGCCAAAGAATCACCTGTAGAAGCTGATCTGGTGATTCCTGTACCCGATTCTGGCGTGCCGCCAGCGATGGGTTTTGCCCTTGAAGCTGGCATTCCATTCCAAATGGGCTTGATTCGTAACCATTATGTGGGTCGCACCTTTATTGAGCCTAAACAAAGTATTCGTAACTTTGGTGTGAAGCTAAAACTCAACCCCAACCGCGATATGATTAATGGTAAGCGTGTGGTCTTGGTGGATGATTCCATCGTGCGCGGCACCACCAGCCGCAAGATTGTGGAAATGGTTCGCGCTGCCGGCGCTGCTGAAATCCATATGCGTATTTCTAGTCCGCCAACCAAGAACTCTTGTTACTACGGCATCAATACACCCGATTCCGAAGAATTGATGGCCAACCGCATGGACTTGGATGCGATGTGTAAAGCCATTGGCGCTGATTCCTTAGCTTTTGTGAGCAATGATGGCTTGTATCGCGCTGTGGGCAAGCCACGCAGCAGCCATTGTGACGCCTGCTTTACTGGCGATTACCCAGTGCCGATTGAAGAACGTAAATCACCACAAATGTCGTTACTTCGCTTCTTCGACCGTCGCCCTTCGTGAAACCAGAACACCACCCGGTAGAGCATTTATTCCACGCCACCAAATGGTCGTGGCAAGGGTTTAAAGCCGCTTGGGCTTACGAACAAGCATTTCGCATTGAGATGTTCTTCTCCATCTTCATTGTGCCCTTGGCTTTTTATGTGGGCGATTCAGCCATTGAAACACTGCTTTTGTTGCTGAGCTGGTTGCTGGTCATTGTTGTGGAACTCCTCAATTCTGCCATTGAAGCCACGGTAGATCGCATCAGCACTGAACACCACGAATTATCGGGCCGAGCCAAAGATTTGGGCTCTGCTGCTGTATTTCTTTGCAATCTTATTTTTGCAGGCACTTGGCTCACGCTTATTTTCGTATGACATCGTTTAGCCTCAACACTTGGCGTCAAAATCCTTATGTCCGGCTTATGCGGCTGGATAAACCCATCGGTAACTTCTTGTTGCTCTGGCCCACGCTGTGGGCGTTGTGGCTAGCAGGGCAGGGCAGCCCCGACCCTTGGATTGTTTTGATATTTGTATTGGGTGTAATTGTCATGCGCGCAGCAGGCTGCGTGATTAACGATTTTGCTGATCGCAAAGTGGATGGTTTTGTGGAGCGCACGGCGCATCGGCCATTGGCCACAGGGGAATTAAGCAGCAGACAAGCCATTTTTACTTTTTTTTGGCTGATTCTTTTTTCTTTTCTCCTGGTCTTACTGCTCAACTGGCAAACCATCTTACTCTCAACCGTGGCACTGTTTCTGGCGGCGCTTTACCCCTTTATGAAACGCTATACCCATTTGCCGCAAGTGTTTCTGGGAGCTGCATTTGGCTGGGCTATTCCCATGGCATATATGGCGGTGAGTGAAAGCGTACCGCATGAGGCATGGCTATTATTTTTAGCCAATGTTTGCTGGGTGATGGTCTACGACACCATGTATGCCATGGTCGATAGAGATGATGATATCAAAGTAGGCATCAAATCCACGGCAGTACTATTTGGGCATTTTGATAAATTCTGGATTGGCGTTTTTCAGCTCTTATTTTTGCTACTTCTTACTTGGATTGGACAGGCATATGAACTGGGGATTTATTACCACCTAGGCTTAGGAATCGCCGCAATCATTGCTATCTATCACCAACGCTTAATCGCCAACCGGCAACGCGAGCATTGCTTTCGTGCCTTTCTTCACAACAATACGCTCGGAGCCATTATCTTTGTTGGCCTCGTTTTAGACTACACACTGTAAATTTAGCCCCCTTTTTTCGGAGATTTTATGACCCATATTCGTATCGCTACGCGCAAATCACCCCTAGCACTATGGCAAGCAGAATGGGTATCGGCAGAATTGCAGCGTTTATTTCCTGGCGTGACCACCGAATTGGTTAAAATTGAAACACGTGGCGATAAAATTCTCGATGTGCCTTTGGCCAAAGTTGGCGGCAAAGGTTTGTTTACCAAAGAAATTGATGAAGCGCTGCTTGATGGCAGAGCGGATATTGCTGTGCACTCGATGAAAGATGTGCCTACCCAATTGCCTGCAGGTACATCCATTCGCGTACACCCTGAGCGTGAAGACCCGCGTGATATTTATGCGACAGTAACTGGTGGCGATTTGGATTCATTGCCAGCAGATGCCACCATCGGTACCTCAAGCTTGCGCCGCATTGCCCAAATCAATGCCAAATACCCCAAATTTAAATGCGTTTCTATTCGCGGTAATATCCAAACCCGTCGCAATAAATTGGGTGTAGAAGTGGATGCTGTGATTCTGGCTGCCGCTGGCATCAAACGCATGAAGATGGAAGATCAAATGCACGGTTACCTGGAAGTTGCTGATGTCTTGCCAGCAGTGGCGCAAGGCACCTTAGGCATTCAAACCCGAGATGCTGATACCCAAACGAATAAAATGGTGGATGCTTTAAATCATACCGACACATCTGATCGCACCCGTGCCGAGCGTGCATTCTTAGCTCGCCTCGAAGGCGGTTGCCAGGTTCCGATTGGCGCTTATGCAACGCTAGATGGTGATACTATTCATCTGGATGGTTTGGTGGGTGAGGTTGATGGCAGCGTGTTGATTCGCCGCAGCATTACTGGCAACCGCGAAGACGCTGAACGTTTGGGCATTGCACTTGCCGATGAAATTCTTGATGCCGGTGGCCGTGCCATTTTAGCTGCGCTTTACGCTAGCCAAGCCTGATTTAGCCAAACATGGCTCTAGCTTTCTCTAAGCTGGTGATTGCCAGCAACAATGCCAAGAAACGCGCTGAAATTGCAGCGATTTTAGGCGGATTGGGTATTGAAGTGGCGCCTATATCTGAAACTGTCTCTGTGGATGTGGTGGAAGATGGGCTTACTTTTGCCGAAAATGCCAAGAAAAAAGCAGACGCTTTTATGCGGACCAATCAGTTACCTGCACTGGCGGATGACTCAGGGCTTTGTGTTGATGCTTTGGCTGGCGCGCCGGGCATTTATTCAGCCCGCTTTGCAGGCGAAGAAGCCAGTGATACCGATAATAACCGTAAACTTCTCGAAGTCTTACAAGGCAACACAAAGCGCTCAGCAAGGTTTGTGTGCGCCATCCATCTAGCACTGCCCAACGGTCAGCAATATGCCGCAGAAGGCAGTGTAGAAGGGCATATTTTAGAAACTTTGGATGGTGATTCTGGTTTTGGCTATGACCCTTTGTTTTTTGCCCAAGAATTGAACAAAAGTTTTGCTCAGGCCAGCCCTGAAGAAAAAACTACGGTTTCGCATCGCGGTCATGCACTGCGCCAACTCAAAAGTCAGCTTGAGGCAAGTAAACTTACCTCCGGTACACAGCTTCCAAACCTTGAATAAATAAGGATTCACGCGTCACACCCTTACGCACAATCGCGCTTGGGTTTTCACCAATCGCCTCTAAAGACAGTCGCGCATAAGTCTTTTTATCCTGCTCACTCATTTTACGCCAATCCAAACCATCCATGACCCCATCTTCATTAAGATCAAACTTGGCATCAGTAGGCGTAAGCTTGGACGTTTGGTTTTGTGCAAAAGATAAGCTAACTAAAAAAAACAGCGACAGCACCAAAGATGCTGCCGCTGCAAACCTTAGGTTTAAAACGTTCAAAGCTTAATAGCGGTAGTGGTCAACCTTGTAAGGGCCTTCCACCGGAACGCTAATGTAATCTGCTTGTTGTTGAGTGAGTGTCGTTAAGTTCACACCAATTTTTGCAAGGTGTAAGCGCGCCACTTTTTCATCCAAACGTTTTGGCAATACATAGACTTCGTTTTTATAGTTGCTGTGGTTTTCCCACAACTCGATTTGCGCCATCACTTGGTTGGTAAATGATGCCGACATTACGAAACTTGGGTGGCCAGTTGCACAACCAAGGTTCACCAAACGACCTTCCGCCAACAAGGTAATACGTTTGCCATCTGGGAACACGATTTGATCAACTTGTGGTTTCACATTGTCCCACTCGTATTTTTTCAGTGATGCCACATCAATTTCGTTGTCGAAATGGCCGATATTACAAACAATCGACTGATCTTTCATTTTAACCATGTGCTCATGGGTAATCACGTGGAAGTTACCGGTAGTGGTTACGAAAATATTACCTTCTTTGCAGGCATCATTCATATCCACAATTCGGTAGCCTTCCATAGCTGCTTGTAAGGCACAAATGGGGTCGATTTCTGTCACCCAAACTGTTGCACCCATGCCGCGGAATGCTTGGGCACACCCTTTACCCACATCGCCATAACCAAGTACAACTGCGATTTTACCTGCAATCATTACGTCCGTTGCGCGTTTGATACCATCAAGCAATGATTCGCGGCAACCGTACAGATTATCAAATTTTGATTTGGTCACAGAGTCATTCACATTGATTGCTGGCACTTTAAGTTTGCCCGCACGCGCCATTTCATACAAACGATGCACGCCAGTGGTGGTTTCTTCAGACAAACCTTTGATATCAGCAAGCAATTCAGGATATTTATCATGAATCAGTTGTGTCACATCGCCGCCGTCATCCAAAATGAGGTTAGGCGTCCAACCATTTGGACCGTGAACGGTTTGTTCGATACACCACCAGAATTCTTCTTCGGTTTCGCCTTTCCAAGCAAATGTTGGGATGCCAGCTGCTGCCATGGCTGCTGCAGCTTGATCTTGGGTTGAAAAGATATTGCAAGAAGACCAACGCACTTCTGCCCCTAAATCCACAAGTGTTTCCATCAACACGGCAGTTTGGATGGTCATGTGCAAACAACCCACAATGCGGGCGCCTGCCAATGGTTTTTTACCTTTGTATTCTTCACGAAGCGCCATCAATCCTGGCATTTCTGTTTCCGCAATGTTTACTTCTTTGCGGCCCCATGTTGCCAATGACATATCGGCGACTTTGTAATCTGTAAATCCAGACATTCTCATACTCCTTAGTTCACCCAAATTTTTCATTTGGGTTGTAAAATATGAGCACCGTTGTTTATCACACGACTGAGCCTAACGACTTAATAAACATCTATTAAATCGGCGCAGTGCTCCTCAGTCTAAATTCGAATCACATGCCTGCTGCTGCTTTTAAAGCATCAACTTTATCTGTTTTTTCCCAAGTAAACTCAGGCAGCTCACGACCAAAGTGACCGTATGCTGATGTTTTTGCATAAATAGGTCGCAATAAATCAAGCGCCTGTACGATACCTTTGGGGCGCAAATCAAACACTTCGCGCACAATCTCTGCCAATCTTTCTTCATCAATCTTGCCAGTATCAAAGGTATTGACCATCACCGATAACGGACGAGCCACACCAATGGCATAAGCCACTTGCACCTCGCAGCGATCTGCCAAACCTGCAGCCACAATATTTTTAGCCACATAACGCATCATATAACAAGCTGATCTATCCACTTTTGTCGGATCTTTGCCTGAAAATGCGCCGCCGCCATGATGACCAAATCCACCATAGGTATCGACAATAATTTTTCGCCCAGTCACGCCGCAGTCGCCAACAGGGCCACCAATCACGAAACGGCCTGTTGGGTTGATGTGGTATTCTGTTTTATCGTGCAACAATCCTGTTGGTTCTAAAACTGGGTTGATAATTTCTTTCATCACACCCTTCACCAAATCAGCATGGCTCACATCTGCTGAATGTTGGGTGGAAAGCACTACCGCATCAATAGCAACCGGGACACTGTTTTCATAGCGGACAGTCACTTGCGATTTCGCATCAGGGCGCAGGTAGGTCAGCGTTTTATTTTTACGAACTTCTGCTTGTTTCTCCACCAATTGATGTGACAAATGAATCGGCATCGGCATCAACACATCGGTTTCATTGGATGCATAACCAAACATTAACCCTTGGTCCCCAGCACCTTGATCCAAATCAAGACCTTCGCCTTCATTGACACCAGCAGCAATATCCACCGATTGTTTGTCCATGGAGACCAACACAGCGCATGAAGCATAATCAAAGCCCATATCTGAAGAGTTATAACCAATATCTTTGACAGCATTACGGGCAATTTCTTGGTAATCAATCACAGCCGAGGTCGTTATTTCACCAGATAAAATGATCATACCTGTGTTAATCATGGTCTCACAAGCTACGCGAGCATGCTTATCCTGCTTTAAAATAGCATCAAGAACACTGTCTGAAATCCTGTCGGCAACCTTATCAGGATGCCCTTCGGATACAGATTCAGATGTAAAAACGAAATTTTTACTCATGTATAATTTCCTTATCCTTTCATGCTTGATTTCTTTATGAAAACTCTGGCAGCAGCTCTGCAGCAAATACCGGGCCATCAACACAAACACGACGATACTTCTCTTGCCCATCTTCAATGGTTTTGACCACACAACCCGCGCAACCACCAATCGCACAAGCCATAAACTCTTCCAAACTCAATTGCGCAGGGACACCAAGCTCCCGTCCTAATTTAGCAACTGCATGTAACATGGGGTGAGGACCACATGATAAGAGCACACACCTGCTTCTTTCTTCATCGCTTAGAGCAAGTAAATAATCTCTAGCCAAGCTGGGAACATGTCCTTCATAACAGCCATACAAACCGGCATTGGAAGCCAAACGGCACGGAATATTGCGTTCTTCAAGTGAAGCAATCGTTAAAGTCGTGTTACCTGTGATGCCCGGAAGAATGAATGTTGAAGGTTTTAAAGCGAAGGGAAACTCAACTTCTGAGCCTGCAAAAACAACAACATCTGCTTTTCCAGCCAAAGCATCAGCCGTAAAAATTATAGGGGGGACACCAACGCCACCACCAATCAAAACATATCGTTTGGATGTATCGGAAACGTCAAATGGTGTGCCAATGGGGCCAAGCATGGGTAAGACTTCACCGACTTTTCGCTCTGAAAGTTGCTTTGTGCCTTCACCGATGTGCTTGTACAACAAATCGATCGTGCCTTTTTCAGGGTTGGTCAACATGATAGAAATTGGTCTGCGTAGTGGTAGTGCATCTGAAACGCGTATATGCACAAATTGCCCAGGTTTAGCTGATTTTGCAGTTTTTGGTGCTAATAACCTTAGTATACTTTGCGCACCAGGATGATGAATATGCGCAACAACACTGGCTTGTTCTTCAAAAATTGTATTTCTATTGGAATTCATATCAGAGAATACCAATATGAACTTGGGCCTGCGTCAACTTATTCATGCTTTTTGAAAATTGAGCTAATGAATTATCATCCATTCATGGTTATGATGCTGGCATGAATCATCAAGAACAATGGAACCGTATCAAAGATCATTTATCCTCTGTTTTATCACCCGCAAAAATGGGTGCTTGGATTGAGCCTATTTCTAGCCATTTTGCCAGCGACACTTTGACACTTAAAGTGCCTAGCCAATTTTTTATTGATGGCATTCGTAGCGACTGTGAAAAAGATATTTTGGATGCTCTACATGCTTTGGATATGCCAGGCATCAAGCTGGATTATTTTGTTGATACATCCATTGACCTTGGGCACGGAGTGGCAACGCCTGTTGTTGTTAAAAAAAGTAATATTGATGGTTTTATTGATGAGCGTTTCACCTTTGAGAATTTCGTGGTGGGCTCTAGCAATGAATTCTGCCACGCAGCCAGTCTCGCTGTGGTTGACCAACCCGGTGCTCAATATAATCCTTTGTATATTCATGGTGGTGTAGGTTTAGGCAAAACGCATCTCATAAACGCTATTGCCAACAAACTTGCTGACAAAGGGAATATCCAGATTGCTTACCGAACTGGTGAACATTTCACCAATGAGTTGATTGAGTCTATTCGTACCCAACAAACGTCGGCTTTTCGTAATAAATACCGCAAAGTTGATGTGCTCATTATTGATGATATTCAATTTATTGAAGGTAAACAAAGTACCCAGGAAGAGTTTTTCCATACCTTTGATGCCTTACATAAAGCTAAAAAACAAATCATTCTCACTTCCGATCGTGATCCATCTGCCATTAAACATTTGGCGGAGCGCTTACGTTCGCGTTTCAATTGGGGATTGGTGGCTGATATTCAACCGCCAAACTTTGAAACACGTATGGCCATCCTAAAAAGTAAGGTAGAAATTGCTGGCATCTCTTTAGATGATGATATTTGCTTTTTATTGGCATCTAAAATTTCTAGTAATGTTCGTGAGTTGGAAGGCGCACTCACACGGCTTACTGCTTATGCAAAACTCTCAGGACAGCCGATTACTATGGCTTTAGCACAAGATAAATTGCGCGATCAGCTACAAATGAAACAGGTCACCGTAAGTATTGAAGATATTCAAAAACAAGTGGCTCAGTTTTATAACATTCGTACCCAAGATATGAAATCAAAGGTTCGTAAACGTAATATTGCTTACCCACGACAAGTAGCTATGTATTTATGCAAAGAGCTGACCAAACACTCCATGCCAGAAATCGCTGAACGGTTTGAAAAGAAAGATCATACAACCATCTTGTATGCCTACCGAAAGATTCAGGAAGAGCGTGCCCAAGATGCTAATTTTGATGATGAAATTACGCGCCTTATCAAGCTTTTAAAGCAGCAATAAAGTTACATGTGTATAACAGCAGGAAAAGAACAAGTAAGCCTGTGGATAAAATGTGATTGAAACGAATATATTTAATTTTAAAAAATAAAATCATATTATCCGCAATCTATCCACAGGCTTGAGCATGGATTGTGCACAGAAAAAAATGAGCTAAGAAGTTGTTTTATATCGATATTAGAGGCTTGTACCATTTATACACAGCTCCTATGACTACGATAATTTAAAATAAATAGAGAAAGAGAGTATAACAGACATGCATTTAAAAATTTCAAGAGCCCATCTTTTTCACCAAATTCAACGTTGCCAAAATATCGTTGAAAAAAGAAATACCAATCCCATTCTGGTCAATATTCTTTTTGAAACTGTAAGTAATGGGCTAAAGCTCACAGCCACAGATTTACAGGCTACATATTCAAGCACCCAAGAAGCGGAAATTTTAGAGCCTGGAAAGTTAACAGTGGATGCCAAAAAGATTTTTGAAATTGTTCGTGAACTTAATCCTGAGCAAATGATTGAACTAAAAACTAAACCTAATTTTTTGGAAATTTTTAGTGGTGGTGTAAAGTTTGAAATTGCCGCGAAATCAGCGGATGAGTTTCCTAGTGAACCTACTGATGAAACTGATTTATCCATTTCATTACCAGGCTCGGAACTGATTCGCATGATTGGTTCTACCAGCTTCGCAATGTCCAATGACGAAACGCGTAAATACCTCACAGGCAGTTTATTTGAAGTTAGCCCAGAGCATGGAATCCGTATTGTGACTACCGATGGCCACCGTATGGCTTTAAGTGAATTTAATATAGCAAATCTACAGCAAAGTGCCTCATGTATTCTTCCTAAGAAGGCTGTGATGGAGCTCAAACGATTAGCTGAAGAAGCCGAAGAAAATATCCAACTTTCATTGGGGCAACACCAAGTTCGTATTGAGTTAAATCAGCAAAGGTTCACTTCGAAAGTGATTGATGCGAAATATCCTGTTTATCAGGATGTTATTCCCCAAAGTAACCCCCACACTGCTTTAGTGGATAAAAACCTTTTGGATCAAGCTTTAAGGCGCAGTATGGTGGTATCCAATGATTTTACCCATGATGTAAAACTTATTTTCACTGATAATAACTTATCAATAGCTGCGCATAATACAGAGCAAGAGCAAGCTGAAGAAGATATGGTTATTGCCTATGAAGGCACAACAATTGAAGTTGGCTTCAATGCTAAATACATGCGTGATGTATTGGCTGCGGTATCCTCACAAAATGTTCGGATTGTTTTAAAGGATAGTTTATCACCAGCACTTTTACTTGAAGAAGGTCATGAGCTATCAAAGCATGTTTTAATGCCAATGCGCATTTAATTATAAATATTTTATAAAAATAGGATGTAATTACAGGAAGAAGCTGTATATTGCCACCCATTATTATTGTTAGAGGGAGTATCTATGTCTATTAAGCATCCTGTCATTTCAGTTACAGGCTCTTCAGGAGCGGGAACAAGTACTGCTAAAGTTGCATTGGAGCACATTTTCCGTCGTGAAAAAATTACTCCTGCAGTTGTAGAAGGCGATTGTTTCCATAAGTTCGACCGCAATGAATTTAAAGTAAAATCTAAAGAGTTTGAAGCTGCTGGTAAGCGCCTTAGCCACTTTTCGGATGAAGCTAATCTTTTTGATAAAATCGCTGATTTGTTCAAAGATTATGGTGATAAAGGTGTGGGTAAAGCCCGTACATATGTTCATGATAAAAAAGAAGCTGAGTTGTATGGTGTTGAGGCTGGTAAGTTTACCGATTGGAGAGATGTAGGTGAAGGATCTGATCTACTTTTTTATGAAGGTTTGCATGGTGGTGTGAAAGAGGTTGTTCCGTTTGCTGATTTAATTGTTGGTATCGTCCCGGTTGTAAATTTAGAGTGGATTCAAAAAATTCATCGTGATACAGCAATGCGTGGATATTCTTCTGAAGCGGTAGTGGAAAACATTCTTTCTCGTATGCATGATTATGTACATTTCATTACACCTCAGTTCGCACTTACAGACATTAACTTCCAACGCGTACCTTTGGTGGATACTTCTAACCCATTTATCGCTCGCGATGTTCCTACACCTGATGAAAGTGTTGTGGTTATTCGTGTAAAAAATCCAGAAAAATGGGGTATTGATTTTCTATGGTTGAATGCGATGTTGAAAGATTCATTTATGTCGCGTCGTAATACTATGGTTGTTCCTGCAGGTAAAATGATGTTGGCTATGGAATTGATTCTTACGCCAATCGTTCATAATATGATGGACAAAGCTAAAAAATAAATATCACTTTTATGTAATTTTTAAAAGGGACCTTATGGGTCCCTTTTTTTATCCCTATTATTTAGGTTTATATAATCGCTAGAACTTTCAATTTGCTTTCGTAAACTACGACCATGAAAAATTCTAACCCTACGTTTCACGTGAAACACCCAGGCGGACCTGTTGATGTATTGGTGATTGGTGCTGGACATGCCGGTTGTGAAGCTGCGCTTGCTGCAGCAAGGCGAGGTGCGTCCGTACGTCTTATTACCCAAAACTTAGATACCATTGCAAAAATGTCTTGTAATCCAGCCATTGGTGGTGTGGGTAAGGGGCATCTGGTGAAAGAAATAGATGCATTGGGTGGTATGATGGGTGCAGCTGCCGATGCTTCTGCTTTACAGTATCGGGTCTTGAATCAACGTAAAGGTCCTGCTGTTCAGGCTACACGTGCCCAATGTGATCGACGTTTGTATCATATTACCATGCGCCATTATCTTGATGGGCAAGAAGGTTTGAACTGTTACCAAGGTAGTATTAATGATCTTTTGTTTGAGGGTGATAAACTTATAGGGGTACTGGATAATTTTGGTGTTAAGCATTTTGCGCCAACTGTTGTGTTAACCACAGGTACCTTCCTTGGTGGTCTTATTCATATCGGCGATCAGCGTTTTTCAGCAGGGCGGTTAGGTGATGCTGCGATTGAGGGTTTAACCCAAGAGCTTTATCAAAAAGAATTACGCTTGGGTCGTTTAAAGACGGGAACACCACCACGGTTGGATAAACGCACTATTGATTGGGTATCATTAGAGCAACAACCTGGTGATTTGAATGCTGTCCCTTTTTCAATTTTGAATACACAGGTGAAACAGCAGCAGGTCAATTGTGCGATTGCGCGAACCAATGAAACAACCCACGAAATTATCCGGGAAAACCTTCATCGTTCACCAATGTTTTCCGGGCAGATTGAGAGTAAAGGTCCAAGATATTGTCCAAGTATTGAAGATAAAATTGTTAGGTTTGCTGATAAGGATAGCCATCAGATTTTCTTGGAACCAGAAGGTGATGATCACGCAGAAGTTTATCCGAATGGTATTTCCACATCGCTACCTATTGATGTGCAGTGGAAATTTTTACGATCGATGAAGGGGCTTGAGCATGTAAACATCATTCGTCCAGGGTATGCAATTGAATATGATTATGTGGATCCAACCGAGTTGCGACCAACCTTAGAGTGTAAAAAAGTGCCAGGTTTATTTCATGCTGGTCAGATTAATGGAACCACAGGTTATGAAGAGGCAGGTGCGCAAGGTTTGGTTGCGGGTGTAAATGCTGCAGCTGTTGCGCTTGGTTTGGAGGAATGGGTTCCATCGCGTGCTTCATCTTATATGGGTGTTATGGTTGATGACTTGGTGAATAAAGGTGTTAGTGAACCTTATCGTATGTTCACTTCTAGAGCAGAGTTTCGCTTGCAACTTAGAGAAGATAATGCCGATTTGCGGCTTTATGCGGATGCTTTGAAACTCAATGTGTTAAGTGATGTTTGGTTGGAAAAAATGGCCACACGATTAAATATCATGGAAAAAGCCCAACAGAGGGTGAAAGAGGTTGTTATTGGATCGGGTAAGGTTTGGCAGGAAAAGCTTGATGCTTTGGATTTACCAACGCCTAAACAAGGTATGTCTATTTCATCTTATTGTCACCGTGAAGATGTAAATGTGGATGCCGCTATGACTTTGTTGGATCTTGGCAGTAGCCTTAACACGCGTGATTTATTATCTGTTAAAGCATTGCTTCATTATGATGGTTATTTGGATAAACAACAGTTGGAGGTTGATAAATTTAACCATTTAGCAGCAATGCAAATACCAAATAATATCGTTTATGGAGAAGTATTGGGATTGAGTACCGAATCAAGGCAAAAGCTTACAGCAGCTCGCCCAGCTACACTTGCGCAAGCACTACAAATCTCTGGTATTACCCCCGCTGCTATTAGCTGTTTAATGATTTGGATGAAATCTGATGAGAAGTTAAAAGCCCGCCAGCATGGATAAGCTACAAGTTGCATATTGCGATGAGGTGTTGCGCTTCCGAAAAGTTTTAAACCTCACATCAGTTAAAGAGTTATCAGTTTTTTACGAAACATTTATTACTTCGTCGTTGGCATTAAATCCGTGGATTGAAGAGGGTGATATTCTTTTGGATGTTGGCAGTGGTATGGGTGTCCCTGGTATCCCTTTACTTATTCACCGACCAGATATTAAAGGTATACTGGTTGAGCGCCGGAAGAAGCGAGCTGAGTTTTTAAGGCATGTTGTGCGGAAGTTAAAATTGAATGCCGATGTGTACGATGCAGATATCAATGATTTACCACCACTTTCAGCCACTATTTGTACTGCTCGTGCAGTTTCTGAAGTTAAAACATTGATAGGTATGTGTGATAAACATATGGTTCTATCAGCTCGTGCTGTTCTGCCCGTGCCAGATAATCGCCCGATTCCCTTGGTTGATGGGTGGGCGTTAGTTGATGATGTTTCGCAAAGTAATACGCAGCGCATAGTTTGTTTGAAGAAAAGTGTAATGGATGCTGTTGGAGGTGTTTCACGTGAAACATAAGAATTTAGGACCTGTTTTGGCGATAGCGAACCAGAAGGGTGGTGTTGGGAAGACGACAACAAGCATTAACTTGGCAGCATCACTATCAGCAATGGATAAGCGTGTGTTGGTCTTGGATTTGGATCCACAAGGAAATACAACATCTGGCCTAGGTATTGATAAAACTACGATTGATTATGGTATGTATGATGTATTAAGCCAAGATATGAAGCTTGAAGATGTCATTATTGAAACGGACTGTGAAGGACTGTATTTGGTCGCTGCGACCATGGACTTATCAGGTGCAGAAGTTGAACTGGTGAATGTTCCTGATCGTGAAAAAGTGTTGTTACATCGTTTGGAAGCATATGAAGGTGAACCATTTGATTATGTAATTATTGATTGCCCACCAGCCTTAAACATGCTGACCATTAATGCGCTTACGGCTACGGACCGCGTGATGATAACGCTGCAAACTGAATTTTACGCTATGGAAGGTTTGAGTCAGCTTATGGATACTATTCGCCGAGTTCGTGCGAATTTGAACCAACATTTAAGTTTGGAAGGAATTCTGCTGACGATGGTAGATCGCCGTAACAATTTATCTGTGCAAGTCGAAAAGGATGTGCGTGAATATTTTGGCGTCCAAGTTTATGAATCTGTGGTGCCAAGAAATGTGCGTTTATCTGAAGCACCAAGTTATGGTATTCCAGTAATGTACCATGATTTAAAATCAAAAGGTTCTCAAGCCTATTTACAGGTTGCCAAAGAGTTTGTTCAGCGTGAAACCATAGCTGTTTAAAGAAGAAGAATGATGCGATTTATAAGAGGGGTTTGGGGAATATGAATACACCACTACCAAAGAGAAAGGCCTTAGGAAAAGGCTTAAGTGCTTTGCTTGGCGACAGGCCCACACCTGAAATTTTAGCACAAGCGACCATGATACCACTCTCTAAAATTCAACCTAACCGTTTTCAACCAAGGTCTCATTTTGATGATGAAGAGTTAGTAGCATTGACCAAGTCCATTCGGAAAGATGGCGTATTGATGCCCATTCTTATTCGCCCTTTCGGCGATGGTTATGAGCTGATTGCGGGTGAAAGAAGATGGAGGGCTTCAAAAGCGGCAAAGCTCCGTGAAATCCCAGCTGTTGTTCGAGATGTTGATGATTTACAGGCGCTTGAATTAGCAATTGTAGAAAATGTACAACGCGATGATTTAACTTCAGTTGAGTCTGCCAGAGCATACCGTCGATTGATGGATGAATTTAACTATACCCAACAACAAGTGGCAGAAAGTATCGGAGTTTCACGTGTGCAAGTCAGCAACTTGATTCGTTTGCTGCAATTACCAGACCCAATCCAAAATATGCTGGAAACACGAAAGATTTTCATGGGCCAAGCTCGCCCATTGGTCGGTGTGGATTCAACGACTGCACTCACACTGGCTAAACATTGCGTAGAGAAAGGTTGGAGCGCTAGGCAAATGGAGCGCGAAGTTAAAAAACTATCTATGGTGGGTAAAAAACCAGTCGCAGCACCAGCTGCTGATGTGGCCGCATTGGAAGAGGAATTGACACGAAAATTGGCAATACCCGTGGCTTTAATGAAAAAGAAAGATGGTTCTGGCGTGTTAAAAATAAGCTATCAAAATAAACTTGAACTTGATGCAGTGTTGCAACGCTTGAGAAAAGAAGGTTAATAATTTTAAAACTATCTTTTATGGCAACGCTGACTAAGCTAGCTACGTATCTATCGCTGTTCTTAACGCTAATTTTTTTAGTGTTAATCAGTGTGGCTGATGGCAATGCTCAACAATCCTCGGATATTGTTCAGCATGAAGAATGGATTTCACCTTTAGCTTCTGAACAGCACATCGCTTTAAAGACGCGCACAGAAACACTGCAATCAGGTGATACAGCCGGTGTAGTTTTGCAGCGGCTTGGATTTAGTAATACCGAAGCCGCAAATATCATCGCTGTGGCAAAGCCAGTTTACGCGCTAAGCAATATCTACGCAGGCAACAAAATAGTCCGGCAAGACTTTGAAGACGCAATTGCTGTTACCTACCATATTGATAGCACTGATGAGCTACACCTCATGTTTACAGAAAAGGATGGCTGGCATGCAGAAGTTGTGCCGCGCGAAATGCATATGCGCACATCTGTTGCCAGAGGCACCATTGAAGATAATCTTTTTTATGACGCAGCCAAAGCAGGCTTAGAAGACAATTTAACCATTCAACTCATGGATATGTTTGCCTGGGATATCGACTTCGCGAGAGATTTGAGAAAAGGTGACAGTTTTAAGGTTCTTTTTGAAGAAGCCTTTGATGATGAGGGTAAACGGGTTGGCTATAAAATACTCGCCGCTCAGTTTAAAAATCGCGGCCAATTATTTACGGGTATTCGCTATGAAAACAAAAAGGGTGATATTGAATATTATTCCGAAGAAGGAAAAAATTTACGTAAAACTTACCTTAAATCACCGGTGAAATTTTCCAGGATTTCATCGAATTTTTCTGATTCGAGGAAACATCCTGTATTAGGTTACACGCGCGCTCATCGCGGAATTGATTATGCAGCGAAATCGGGTACACCCATTCGAGCGATTGGTGATGGACGTATTTCTTATTTGGGTTGGAAAAGCGGATACGGTCGCTTTATAGAAATCAGGCATAATAATGGTACACATAGCACCGCCTATGCGCATATGAGAGCTTATGGAAAAGGTGTGAGTAAAGGTAGTTACGTTAAACAAGGTCAAATTATTGGTTATGTGGGTATGAGCGGTTTAGCCACGGGACCTCATTTACATTTTGAGTTCCGCACACGCGGTGTGGCTGTGAACCCACTCAGTGTGAAGCATAAACCGGCAGATCCTTTGCCGGATCAAGAAATGTCAGCGTTTCGCGTGAAAGCCAACAGTTTGTTGCGCGAAATAGAGTTTCAAAGCAAAACTGCCAAATGGGGTTAACCATGTCTGAAATGATTAGCAATAAATCTGAATGGATTCAGCAAGCCAAAACTGTGCTTGATGTTGAAATTCAGGCACTAGAATTGCAAAAAACAACAATAAATGATGATTTTGTATCAGCAGCTTCACTAATTTTAAATCTTAAAGGCAAACTCATCGTTTTGGGTATGGGTAAGTCGGGTATTATTGCGAGAAAGATTGCTGCAACCTTTGCGTCAACAGGGACACCTGCATTTTTTGTGCACGCAGCTGAAGCGCAACATGGCGATTTGGGAATGATTACCTCATCTGATGCGGTGCTGGCATTATCACATAGTGGCGAAACTGATGAAGTATGTGGTTTGTTACCAACCATCAAACGTTTGGGTGCTCCCATTATTGCTATGACAGGCGGCTTAAAATCGACCTTGGCTACCCATTCGGATTTTGTTTTACACATTCCGGTAACGGAAGAAGCTTGCCCCATGAATTTGGCGCCAACGGCCTCGACCACATCGACATTGGCTTTGGGTGATGCGCTAGCGGTGGTGGTGCTTAAACATCGCGGTATCAAACCTGAAGACTTCGCACGTGTACACCCAGCAGGAAGTTTGGGCCGGCGCTTGATGTCGGTGGCGGATGTGATGCATAAGGGCGATAAAATCCCATTGGTTAAACCAGACACCAAATTGGCAGATGCAATTTTTACGATGAGTAGCTATCGACTAGGAATTACGGCTATTGGCGAAGGTGATCAATTGG
>Ga0100393_10001445_pt1 | contig 24089 bp, 23 predicted proteins | sample CryGeymeta201517_FD_81546 | JGI IMG/M metagenome (GOLD analysis project Ga0100393, IMG submission 81546) | Groundwater microbial communities from Crystal Geyser aquifers in Utah, USA - Crystal Geyser metaG 2015-17 | ecosystem: Environmental > Aquatic > Deep subsurface > Groundwater | place... | reverse complement strand
CCACCATCACATTGACATTTAATCGCGCTGTCAGCGGCACAGTAGTCATAAAGTATCTTTATGGCACCAATCCTATTGCGTCAGGTGGCGGTGTTTTTGGCAATACAACCCCACCCATCCCGCTTAACCTAGAGACTGAAATGGCAGTTGCTGTGGCGGCAACATCAGCAACAGTGGCACTTGTAAATGCGGCCAATTCACCACAGGCTAGTCTTTCTGGATTGAAGTGGGCATTTTTTGACCAAGCAACACCAGATGGTTTCACGGCACCATCGGCTAAAGGTGCATCTGAAAGTACAAATGGCAGCGGCAGTCTGGTGATTGACATTACCGGCACATCACTTGCCAGTGGAGCAGTGGGCTGGTTAATAGTGACTGACAGCGATGGCACCACAGCAACAGTGCACAAAGCCTTCAGCGGTCCGGTACAGGTGACGTAATGGCTGTCGTTTTTGACTCCCAGCGGGTAAGCGGCAACGCTGTATTTGCTGCGCAGGTTTACGAGGCGAGTGGCACAACAGCCGTCACTTCCGATGCCACAGCCAGCTACGCTATCCGCGCCCCCATCACCAGCGACTTGAGCGCCAGTTACACCATCCTGACCGCAGGCGCAGTCACTAGTGATTGCTCTGCAAGCTACGGTATCCGGGCTGCTGTGCAGGCCAGCTTGGGTGCCTCTTATTCGATCCTTGGCACCGGAGTCACTTACTGGCCCCTACCCTCCCAAGTCCTAGCAGGCGTTACCTACGGCCCTACCGGGTCTGAATATACCGGCACGGCTACAGCAGGTAGCTACCCCACTGCTGCGGATATTGCGGCTGCAGTTTGGGCGCATACACAATGAGCGCCTGGGCCAAACTTCTTGCCTCCTCCAGCCTGGCTTTTGGCACGGCTTGGGACTTGATCACGCATCCGAAAACGGGTGGATCTGGAGGTACGATCCTCGTGGCCGACGCCACCGCCACCGTGGCCGACACACCGACGTCTGTCCTCATTCCCAACACCCTGGTGACAGCGACTGTGGCCACCAGCTCGGCCTACGCCACGGTGCAGGGCAGCACTTATGCGGCCTACGTGCTCGACGCCGCAGGGCAGGGTCTAATCCACGACGCGCCCAGCACCGTGCTTGTGCCGAACAACATCATTTAGGAGATCATCATGGCAGCCATCAAACGCAGACGCGGCAACACCCGCAAGGATCGCATGATCGTCAAGAGCGAGTCCACCGGGCTGCCTATCGACATCACAGGCTGCTCGTTCGTCATGCACGTCACGACGGACAAGGCACCCGACACGCTGACGACGAACCTGCTCTACACCCTCGAGGGGGAGATCATCGACCCGCTGGCAGGCAGTATCAGCTTCGCTCCTTCGCTGCTCCAGGCCACCCAGGCCGACGGCGTCTACTACTACGAGGTCATCATGACGGGCACAGACACCTTGACCGAGACCATCGCCTTGGACAAGTACACGTACTACTAGGCGCTAGTAATCTAACGAACTCTGATCTAAAATCTAACACTATGCCAAAAGTAACGCGTTTCAGAGGTTTAAACAATGTCTCGGACCCCATGCGCCTGGACATGAGCTGGCTCGTGCAGGCAGACAACGTGAACATTTCTGAGACCGGTGCCCTCTCCAAACGTGAGGGCTATTCACTGGCCCGCGTAGGTGCGTTCACCAGCGCGTTCAGCACCTTCGACTACACGCGTGCGTATCTGGCCACGCCCTTGTTCATTCAGACTTTTGACGGCGAGAACATCTACGCGCTGACGTCGAGCGCACCGATGTACTGGGCCGAGGTCAACGAGAACGTCTACTTCAACAACGGCACCGACAGCGGCGTTGTCGCCCCCGACAACGCCGTCAGCCTGTGGCGCGGCGCTCCCGTGTCCTATGGCGCTGGCTTCAAAGGCGACGATGGCGAAGACCTGGGCGTGCTGTTCGACACCCTGCCGCTGGGCACCGACGTGATCCAGCACTGGAAAGGCCGCATGTACGCGGCGCAGTATTTCGCCAGCGAAAACCAGACGGTGGTGTGGTTCAGTGAAGCGATGGGCTTCCACCTGTTCAACCTGGATAGCAACTTCTTCACCGTACCAGGCAAGGTCACGATGCTCGCGCCACACGACGCGGCGCTGATCGTGGGCACTGACGCCCGCGTATACGCCTACAGCGGCGACAAGCTCGATGTGCTGGCTGAGTACGGCGTGGTAGCGGGCCAGCACTGGGACCGCGACGACCAGCGCATCTTGTTTTGGACGACCCGTGGCCTGTGCGCCGCGCTGCCATTCCAGAACCTCACAGAGAAACAGATCAGCGTGGCTCCAGGCGTTCGCGCCGGGGGCTGCATTGTCAGGGCAGGGGGCCAGAAAAGGTACTTGTCCGTTCTTCAACAGGGCGGCTTGCCCTTCAACGCTCTTTAAGGAGAAATCACCATGACGCTTCGTTTATCAACAGGTCTGCGTAACAACCTCGCTGGCCCCACTGGCTTTGCCGCCACCTTCGCCAACGGCGTCATCGACATCTACAGCGGCACGCAGCCTGCCACGGCCGACGCTGCTGCCACCGGCACGCTGCTGGGCACCGTGACACTGAACTCTGGCACCTTCACGCCAGGCACCGCCACCAACGGCCTGACCTTCGCTGTGGCTACCAACGGGGCGGTGAGCAAGACGGGTGTGTGGAGCTTCAACGGCGTCGCTGCAGGTACGGCTGGCTGGTTCCGGCTGCGGGGCAACGCGCCTGACAGCGGGCTGCTCAGCACCGTGCTGCCACGGCTGGACGGCTCCATCGCGGTGTCTGGGGCCGACATGAACATGTCAAACATCTCCATTGCCATTGGCGCGCCGACAACCGTCGACTCGTTTGTGTGGACTCAGCCTGCGCAGTAAGGCTCCCGATGGAGCATCTGCTGATCACAGGAGGGCATGAATTCCTGCCCTTCGCCCGTAGCTGCATCACCAAGCTCAAGAAGCTGGGGCTGCCCTACGCCGATCAGTCATATGAGGTCGACGGCGTGTCGATCAAGGTTCGCATCGAGCCGGGGCATGAGTACATCCGGATAAGCGCTACTGCGAAGGGTGATTTTTGGTGTTTGTCGAAAGAGTACGTCGGGGGAGTTCCGTCATTGTGCGTGTACTCGCTAAGCATCAAGGCGGGCTATATGTTCACAAAGCGCATCGCCGCCATACAGCTATACCCTGGCGAGGCATCGAGCGTCATCGCCGACGTTAAGGGCTCAACTACAGCATGGGTGCTGAATGGAAATGTTGAAGCGTTCCAGTCGCGGGCCTACAGCTCTGGCACCCACTCTGTAAGTCTGATTGCATATGAGCCGAACGGGTATGGCAATCCTCAGACCATGACCGTTACAGGGACTGTCGCTAATGACACCAGAACCACAATCTCTTGCTCCAGATTCCCAAGCTCGACAACCTCCACAACAGGGATTGTAGTCCGGCATACCTCGGCGGAGCCTGGACTCGGGGGTGGTGAGGGCGCGTATGCCGACTACTATCACCACGTGAACTATTACAATGGCCCCGCTGTCAATCCGCCGAGCTTTTCATATTACTGCTCAGCACTTAGTGCACGAGCCTTTGTGTACCCGCCTGTCACATACTCCATCGGGAACTTCTTCTCCGGGGCTCCGCTGTACATGTATGTAACCCTTGGGGCGCCCCCGTTCATAGGTGGAACGCAAGAAGGCACCGTTAGCCTCGAACACCTTGTCGTCGGAGTGGGGCCGGGGGCGATTCTGACCGAGTTGCAGCCAGGGACAATTAACGCTGGAATATGGTACGGAAACGGCAAAGGCGGAATGATCGACCCGGAATTTATTAACGGGTACTACGTGGGCGACACGTTATCGAACGTCAACCCAACGACGGGAAAGTACGTGCTCAGAATGTTCAAGCATTACTACTTCGGGTTCGATACCGGCAGCGTGCTGGCGCGGGCATACACCTATGCTGGCGAGCTCGTCCCCGGCGCACCGTTCATCATGATCCCTGATTTTCCGCTGTGGATAGACAGACTGCAGGCCGCTTCACCGGCGGTGAGAACAGAGTGGCGGAGATGGATCAACGTCGGGAAAGACGCGACCGTGTACGAGTGGAACGGTAGTGACGGCGTGCCCAGGTTTGGGGTGGTGGCACACAGGACTACACACATGCAGGACATCAAGACGCAGGAGCAACTCTTTGGTGTGCTTGACCTCGATACACGAGTAGGGTTCGAGTGGTTCGTCCCGGTAAGGCCGTATGTGGTCGGACCGGAGTTCAGCAAGATGACCCCGTACTGAGATAAACACCATGAGCATCAAGTTTTTACTCCGGGCCACGTCTGCGGGTGTTTTGCCGACCGACATCTCAACCAGCAGTTTGGCTTTGGTGCCCTACGCTGGCGGCGGCGGCACCCTACCAGTCACCGAGTCTTCGAATTTTTTGGAAGGTGTTCCGTACCACGTCAACTTCGGCCCGCTGCCGTTTGCAGGCTCCCGCATCACCGCGACGGTAGCGACGGAGTTCATCCCTTCGTCGGCAGACTTTTTAATCGGGGTGCTTCCGCTTGCGATCCCGAACAGCTACCCATCGGTCTTGCTCGAATACTCCGATGGAGCGGGTGATGTCTGTCTAAGCCTTGCAGTCACCTCCTTCAGTACGCTCACGCTCACATTCAAGTCGGTCAGCGCCGGGGGTGTGGTAACGGCGCGTACGATCGCGCTGCCGTTCACGGCCGCATCGTATTACTCTGTATCAAGGGTCGGGGACACGGTTTACCTCAATTCCTATTCGGTGCTAATTGGAACAGACACGATAAAGCAGCCGGTTACACCCAAACTGATTATTGGCGATGCCCCGGCCTTCGGGCTAAAAATTGCCGAGCTTTTTGTGGCACTGAACAACTCGGGAAACTTTGGTGAACGGGTGACCCTGCTTGACTATGTGGCGGGCGCAAGCTACACGCCTGTCGCTCCGGTCATGGACGGCCTGACGCTGTTGATCAGGGGTAATTCAGACTATCTAGATGAGACCGAAAACCCCGCAGTGCTGCAGGGCGTTTCCGCTCGCACCTCTTCTGTCAATAACCTGCTGTTCAATGAGCCAGTCATAGATGGCTACGACCTAGACTATGTGCTGCCCAAGCCGGTGTTGGGTGCTAGTGCCTTCACCGTGTCGTTGTGGGTGACAGGTCGCGGGATCGTCACCACAAGCCCGGTCTCTAAAAAGTTGGTCAAAATAGCCATTGGCCCCGCCTGGAATGACGATCTCAGGATATTCATCAGCCGCAGCGGCGGCGGAGGAAGCCTGGTCAAGTTCTCCATGGACTTGACGCTTGCAGGTGTAACAGAGACAGTTACCAGCGCAGAAACATTCTCAAAAGCAGACTGGCACCACGTAGAGGCGTCTTACGGCGCTTCAACGCTACGGCTGTTTGTTGATGGGGTACTGGCAGCGTCAGCGTCACTGAGTGCCGCAGGCCAAACATTCGGAGTCAACCAGCGCTTGATGCTGATGTCTGGGAGTGTTAGCGACCGGCCGCTTATCGCTGACGTGCAGATTAAAAACACAGTAGCACACACCGCAGGGTTCACTGCTCCGACTGGACGCCTTAGCTCGCCAGCAGGCACTTCTACGTGTTTTATAACTGCGCCTTCGCCAATCTGCACGGCTTCCAGCTTTCCCATTTTGGGGTATCTCATATCGGCATCCCTCGCCGCTCCGCCCCCAACCCTCATCTCCGTCGGCCACGACAGCACAGGCGAACAAGCCGCCTACCCGACAGCTCCCAGCCCGCTGCTGGCAGCCAACGGCGGCGCGAACGCCAAGCTGACGAACCCGACGCAGACCCTCGCGGCCACCGGCACAACCACGCTCGTTGCCCGCGCCACACTCACCGCACCAAGCCCAGCGCTCTTGTCCACAGGTACGGGCACGTTCGCGGCCGGTGCCAGCCTCAAAGCACCCAGCCCGAACCTTGTAGGCTATGGGGGCGCGGTGTGCAGCATCACCCTGACCGGCAAGGCCCTGCTGCAAGCTACCGGCACCACGGGCGGTGTTGCCGGTGCCACACTGACTTGCCCGTTGTTCGAGTTGACAACCGGCGCCACCAAGCAGGCTTTTGGCTCAGCCAACCTGCTGTGCCCATCACCCGAGCTTGGCAGGACGGCACAAGCGTGGCTCATGCCACCCACGGGCAAGCTCACCGCCATCGGCACCGCAGTCGTCACAGCCAGCTACGAAGCCTATGCGGTTAACCTGCTGCGCTCAGTGGACCGAAACCCGAACAACAACTACATCGCCGCGCTGGATGAGGTGACGCACTACACGAACTACCCGTTCACCCATGTTGTCAGGTATCAGGGCAGTTATTACGGGGCGAACAGCACCGGGCTGTACCTCCTCGAAGGCACCACGGACGACGGCGCAGCAATCGCGTTCGCAGTCAAGACAGCCGTGACTGACTTCAAGACACCGAACAAGAAGACGCTGGCCTCTGCCTACTTCTCGGGCAGGTTCGGCCCAGCCAGCACGATCAGCCTGCATGAGGGTGAGAAGGCCCCCAACACCTACAGCTTCACCACACCGCGCGGCACGCTAGCGCAGAACCACCGCCAGAAGTTTGGCAAGGGCACCAAGGGCCGCTACTTCGCCCTGAGTGTGTCGGGCACAGGCACATGCGAGCTTGACGGCATCGAGCCGGAAGTTCATCAGCTCACCAGGAGAATCTAATATGACCATAGCCGCTACCCTCATTGCCGAAGGCCGAGCCTATGCCAGCGGCCGAGTGACCGACGCAGATGCCGCCATGTCCGCCGCAATCAGCGCGGTGCAGCAGATTGGCTACTACCAAGTCAGCTACAACCCCCTGCCGCTGCCTGCTGCGCCCAACACCGATCTGAACCTGGCGGTACCGACGCTGACCAGCATAACGCTGGACTTGCCCGCTGAGCCTACCACTACGTTGGTGTTTCAAGACATCCCTGAAATTGACGCTGGCACAGCACCTGACTTTTCAGCAACCGCGCCAACCTTCACCACCCCCAGCAAACCGTCGCAACTGGCCGAACTGACCGCCAGCCTGCCGACGATTGACCTGACGGTGGGTTTCCCGGATGCGCCCGACCTGATCCAGCCCGAAGCGCCGACCTTTACCGAGCACGCTGTGCCTGTAGCGCCCACGACCGTGCTGCCCTCGTTCGGCGGGGTGCGCCCGACGGACCTGGACGCAGCACCGGCTGACCTGCAGACCGAGATGGACAAAGCCTACCGGGGCGCAGCACCGCAGTTCATCACCATGGCCACAGGCTACGTGGACGCCGAACTGCTGAAGATCAACCCGCAGTACCACGCCCAACTCGCCCGCATCGAGACCCAGCTCACCAAGTACCTGGACGGCGGTACCGGCCTGAAGCCTGAGATCGAGGAAGCCGTCTACAACCGGGCACGCGCCCGCAACGAAATCGAAGCCAAGAAGGTGCAGGACGCTGTGTTTGCCGACACCGCTGCCCGTGGTTTCACGCTGCCTGGCGGGGCCATGATGTCGGCACTGGCCCGCGCACGCCAGGACGCCGCCAACAACGCCAACAAGACCAGCAACGAGATTGCCATTGCCCAGGCTGAGATGGAGCAGAAGAATCTGCAGTTCGCCGTGACCACCAGCGCCGGACTGCGTACTGCGGCCATCAACGCCTCTTTGTCCTACCTGAACAGCATCGTCGCGCTCAACGGGCAGGCTTCGGCCTACGCCAGCAGCATGGTCAACGCGCTGGTGGAAACCTACAACGCCACGGTGCGGGCCTACACCGCCAAGCTCGAAGGCTACAAGGCGGATGCACAGGTGTTCCAGTCGCTGCTGCAAGCGGCATTGGCTGGCATCGAAGTCTACAAAGCCGAGATTCAAGCCCTGCAAGCCCTGACACAAGTCGATCAGGCCAAGGTCAACGTGTACCAAGCCCGCATTGACGTGCTGACCGCCATGACCGGGATGTACAAGACCCAGGTGGATGCTGCAGTCAGCAAAGCCAGCCTGGAGCGCCTGAAGATCGACGTGTTCCAAGCCCAGGTACAAGCCTACGGTGCCCAGGTCAGCGCCAAGAATGCCGAGTGGCAGGGATACACTGCACAGATCAGCGGCAACGAAGCGCAGGCCCGTGTCTTTGGCTCGCAAGCGCAAGCCTACAGTTCTCAGGTGGCAGGGTACAAGGCTGGCATAGAAGCCAAGTCGATTGCCGTGCAGGCTGCTGCCACCACCAACGATGCCCGCGCCAAACTGTTCACCGCGACGATGGATGGCTACAAAACAGTGGTGCAAGCGAAAGGCGAAGTCGCCCGCACGCAACTGGAGAACCAGCGTCAACAGGTGGTGGCGTTCCAAGCTGAAACCGCCGCTGCTGTGGCGCAGTTCAACGTGAAGTCGGATTACTACAAAGCCACGTCCGAGATCGCCATCAAGAACGGCCAACTCAGTGTCGAGGCCATGCTGAAGTCGGCTGAACTGGCACAGAGCTACGGCAAGACCGTTGCGCAACTGCACCAAGCCACGGCCGCGGTGCACGCGAATCTGGCCGCGGCGGCGATGGCGGGTATGAATGCGCTGGCCGCAGAGACTTCGGCCACCTGACGCCGACGTCTCAGGGCATGTGCTCAACGCTCTGGCAAAAGTACACGGTGAAATACTGCAAATCTACTCTGGCCCGGCAAGCGCGGCGGCAGGTATGAACAGCTTGGCCTCTGTCAACTTCCAAGAGTGATGGTTAGAATTGTGGTAGGAGGACTCCATGAAAACCATCGCGGCATTGCTCTGCACCCTGGCCCTCGCCGGGTGTGGCGACAGCAAACAGGCCAAGCTCGAAAAGTGCATGGACACAGCGGAGCGAAAGTTTATATACGTCAGCACGTACGGGACGGGTAAAACTGACGGCTCAGTTTGTGATATCACAGATAAGAACATGTCGACGTTATGCGGCCAGGTGCGAGAGTTGGCCAAACAAACACGGCTCGAAGAAGAAGAGCGCTGCGTGAAGCTCTACAAATAGCCAACTAGCCACGCCCGACAGGGCACTTTACAATACCCACTACTCTAACGGAGTCTGACATGAGAGAAACACAGATACTACGCGGACTCCACAAAGCCCGAGCCCTACGTGGCAACAACTACGCTGGCGGCGTGGTGCCCAACGAGCCTCCTGCCAGCAGCTTCAGGGGCATTGGCCGGTCGCTTAGCCGTATGTTCTCCAGTGCCCCCAAGCCCGTAGCACCGCCCCCAGATACCAAGCCCGTAGCACCGCCCCCGACAAACAGCGGCGCGCAGGCCATCGGCGAGGCTATCGCCCCGGGCATGATGAGCGCCATCCAAAAGCGCAAAGCTCTGCTCGACAGCCTGGCTGACGGCTACGCGCCGGGACGCCGAGGCGTTGCCCAGCTCGAAGGGCCTGGCACCACGACCTCAGACAGCATTCACGGCGTGAGCCTATCGCGCGGAGAGGCTGTTCTGCCTGCCAAGACGGTGAAAGCCGTCGGCCCTGACAACGTCGCGGCCCTGATCGAACAGACCAACGGCAAGGCCCCGCAGCGCGGACTGCGCGGTGGCATGCAGGCCGCACGCGGTGCGTTGGACGATGTGGCTGACGACCTGCTCGGGCGCAAGAAAATGCCCGGCGCGACAAGCAACTCGGCATTCAGTAGCATGGCCAACGAACTGCGTGGCCGAGGCACAAGTGCTGGCACGGGTGTCAACAGCAGCACAGGGCTTCCAGAATATAATGTGCCGCCAGAGATGACGAACTACCGTACCGACGCGGCTGCCAAGATCAAGCCACGTGGCGTATCGCCACAGACCAACCCGCTAGGTGCCTCGGCTGACGCCATCAATTTCAACGGCATCAAGCCGCCGCCTGCGCCAGCAGACACGAGCCTCAAGGGGCGCGCTCAAAGCGCTTGGAGTGCAACCAAGGGCTTGTTCAACGGCGCACACGAGGCTGCCACGAACGCACCTCCCAAGACCCCGGCCGAGATGGCACGGTCGTTCAACCCGAATCTCTCTGTGGGCATGCCCGGAGCCGACGGTGTCCGCAAGGCTGCCGAGGTCGGTGGCAAGTGGGTCGGACGTGCTGGCAGGGTGGCCACTCCAGTGGCAGCAGCGATGGACGCGTCGGACGTGGTTGACGTGGCTACCGACAAGAACATGACCGGCATAGACACTGCCAACGAGGTGGCGTCGAAGGCTGGTAAGTGGGGTGCGGCTGGCGCTGGCGCAATAGCCGGTGCAAGCGCCGGTGCGTTCGGTGGCCCGCTGGCACCGTTGACCGTACCGCTGGGCGCGGCGGTGGGCGGGCTCACCGGCTACTTCGCTAGCGACGCTGCCATCAAGGCAGGACGCGGCGCGGTAGGCACCGAGACGCGAGACCCGTCGCAGTATTCCAACGGCATCGTGAGCCAGGCGCTGGGCCGGGACCGCGCAGGCACGCCACTGCCAGGTCAAACCGCTGGCGCACAAACCGCTGGCGCTGGCGCACAAGCCACCACAGCACCCGGCGAACTGACCGACGCACAACTGGCTGCCAAGAACGCAGACATGCTCGCCGCTTCTGACCGCTCGCTCAAGGCGGCCAGCTTCGAGCGCTCCGCAGTGCCGCAGCTGGGTGATGAGCGCAACGTGGACGCACTCGCAGGCACCCGCGACGTGTTCTCTGCTGCGCGCAGCCGTGACGGCAAGCCCGTGTGGCAGACCGTCTCGACGCCCGACGCGCTGGCCCGCATGGAGCAGTCCAAGCGTGACGACAGAGCTGAGCGCGACGCAGCGGCTGACCGTGCCATGAACGGCCCGACAAGCTACAAGGCTCAGCTGCGTAACCTGCAAGAGCGGCGGGCCAACGACGCCCTACAGCAGATACGCGAGGCTGCCATGTGGAACCCTCGCGCGGCAAAGCTGTACAAGAGCCTCATGCAGACGCAGAGCACCGTGCAGGGGCACCAGCTAAGTCACGACGCCACGCTGCGCAGCGCAGCCATGCAGCGCGACGCCTCCATGTACGGCCACGACGTGTCACGTGCGAACAACCGCGACACGAACACCGTCAACGCGCAGGGCGACGAACTGCAGTACAAGGGCACGATGGGGCGCATCGAGTTCGAGCGCGGCCAGGCGGGCATCAAGCGGGGTGTCGACGGGGCGAAGGCAGTCACTGATGACTTGAAGAGCAACCCTCACGCGTACCGCGTCGACGAAAAAGGCCAACCAGTCTTTGACCCCGGCAAGGCCGCACGACTCTCGAAGTACATGGCCGAGGTGAACCCGCTGGTGAAGCTGCCCGACGGAAGGACCCTGCCGCTGAACCAGGCTCGTGAACTCTATCCACAAGAGGCCCAAGATGCCGAGGCGAAAGCCTCCAACGACTTCGCGCTGCGTGAGCTGGCGCATGAATACTCCAAGGAGGCCGTCGCAGGCAAGGGTACGCAAACAGGCCCTGTGAAGCTGGGTGCTGTGCGCAAGATCAACCCCACCAGCGACATCGTTGGCAACGACACACATTTCCTGGGCGGGCTCAAGACCGCAGCCATGTCACCGTTCACAGGTGGCAATGTGGTGGAGGTGAAGGGCGTCGGTGGCCGCACCATCGCGCTACCGATGGATGTGATCATGCAGCACCCACAAGGGCGCGAGATGCTGGAGTCTATCAACAGGAACCGCGAGCTGGCGAAACAACCACCTGTCGACGTTTACGGCAACATCGTCAAGTAAGGAAGCACCATGCCCAACGTCTTCGCGCCTGCTGCACCCAACGTCTTCTCGGCTGACCCTCAGCGCCAAGACCTGACCTACGACGAACTGTTCGCACCCGGCCAAGTAGCGCGGGGGCTGCGTTCGTCTGCCTTCAGCACTGACGCAGGAGGCGCAGCCTCTGACTACTGGCAAGCGCGTGCGGCGGGCGACCCGGCGACGGCGCGAGCACAAGGCCTGCGTGCTCAACAGCTCGCAGAAGAAGCTGCGCGCTCAGCGCCACGGGTGCAGAGCGTGGGCGACATTCACAGCGGCAGTGACGGTGCAGACTGGTTCATGGGCGCGCTCGGAGCAGCGCCGGTCAGCATGGTGCCTGCACTGACTGGAGGTCTCAGTGGTGCGCTGGCTGGTGCACGCTTCGGTCCAGCCGGTGCCACGCTGGGCGGTATGGCTGGTGCGGCCACCGGCATGCAGGGCGACCTGCGCAACGCGGCCCGGCTGCAGCAGGCCCAGGCTGAGGCTCAGGGTGCGCCAGCGCTGGCACCACAGCAGGTGCTCGACGACACGAACCAGCAGGGCTGGGTGCAGGCCGGTGTCGAGTCTCTGGTACCCGGCATGGTGGGCAAGAGCTTCGTCACACGCAGCCTCAAGCCGCAGGGCTTCCTGCGCACTCTGGGTACCGACGTGGCTCTGGACTCAGGCGCAGCCGCCGTGTCCGAGGGTGCAGCTCTGGGCTACGAGACTGGGCGCAACCCGGAGCGCGACACCAGCGGCGACATGATGCGCTACGCCGACGCCGCCGCAGGCGAGGCTGTAGCGGGTGCGGGCTACGGCACACTGCACCACGCGGGCAACGTCGTGCAAGGCGCGCTGGGAGGTGGCGTCGACGTGGGCGGCAGACTGGCCCAGGCAGGTGGCCGTGCACTCAAGGCAGGTGCGGGCAGTGCTGGAGAACTGGGCGGTGAGGCCTGGGCCAACCGGCCCAAGACCCTCGACGAAGCTGCGGTCATGGCGGGCGAGGGCGCGGCCAAGCTGCACAACAAGGCTGAAGACCTCGTCACGCGCGTCATGCAGCATGGCAAGGACGCAGACGTCGACGCACTGCTGACACCACAGACCGGCATGGACGAGATGTCGATGCGCAAGGACGACGAGGCCAAGCACGCCGCTGCGGCGAACCTCGTAGCCAAGCTGGCCGAGAGTCCTGACAGCGTGCCGGACTACGTGCTCAAGGCTGCTGAGACCTACGCGCAGAGCTCACGCGCGATGGATACCTGGGCACCGCTCAAGGACGCGGTCAACGACTGGAAGCGCAGCGCCAGCCTGGGCGACGCGTTCCACGAGTTCTCGCAAGAGGCTGCCGACAAGCTGGGCACCACAGCGGCCAAGCTGATGAACGCCAAGGACGACGCCGTCACCACGTACAAGGGCAAGCGTGCTGTCGACGGTCGCAACAACGCACAGACACCGGAGATGCAGGACCTCGTCATGTCCCTGCGCGACGACCTCAGCCCGCTGATCGACGAGAAGCTGGCACCGCTTACCGGGCTCAAGAGCCAGGACGCGCTCGACCAGGCCGTGCCCATGCTGACCCACGGGCTGCGCACCTGGATAGAGAAGGGCTTCAGCCTGGACGACAAGCCTGTCGTGCCCAAGGCGCTGCTGCGCATGTTTACGGACCCTGCCAAGGCAGTGAGCGAGACCTTCGACCTGCTGCACCGCCAAGGGCTGGTCAACGACAGCAAGCTCAAGATACGTGACTGGGTGCTCGCCAAGATCAGCACCATGCAGGAGGCGCAGAAGGCCAAGTGGGGCATCGTGCACGACAACCTGCTGCCCACCGAGGCGGCCAAGCTCAACGCGCTTGACCACGACAGCATCGCTCAACGCCTGCAGAACGAGCTCGACGCGGGCAACACCTTCGCTGCGATGGGTCTGGCTGGCAAGCACTTCGGGCCTCGCGCTGGCGCGGTGCTCGACGCGTTTCGTCAGAAGGACGCAGACGCCAAGCGTGAGCAGGCGCTGCGTGACCTCAACCGCGAGAAAGCCAGTGGTGGTAGCCGCACAGGTGCAGCCGTCGAGGACGCTGCCATCAGCGAGGGTGATACGACTGCTGGTGAAGTTGGCGAGGGCATGGACCAGGACACCCTGTCGCAGATGACCGACGGGCAGAGCCCCAACGAGCTTGGGGCGACGACGCAGTGGCACCACTACCGCCCGGCCAACAGCAAGAACCCCGCTGACCCGTTCAAGGTGGGTGGCCACTCAGTCGACCCTGAGACCGGCGAGGTCGTGGCTCAGCACGACGCCAAGGCTCCGGAGCGCATCGCTGAGCTGCAGACCAAGAACGGCTCAGAGGTGACGCGCCAGGGCTACCTTGACTACCTGCGTGAGAAGCACGACGGTGACGCCGACGCGCTCATGGCCGAGGCGGCTGACATGATGGGCCGCAAGGACAAAGAGATACGCGCCATCCTCGACAAGTACACCGCCGAGGGCAAGACCCCGCCCCGGCCAGACGAGGTGCTCAACGACAACTGGTACGTGCTCAAGGAGAAGGCCCACGTCAGCGGCGAGGGCACGAACGTGCGCGCCGACGAGTTCAAGCACGTGAGCCCCGGCTCCGCATGGGGTGAGCACGCAGCCGACAAGTACGGCACCACGAAGCACGGGCGCATCTGGCTGGAGCGGGTCGACTCGCGCGACGAGACAGGCGCGCCGGTCAAGGTGACACAGTTCGCCACCAGCACCTCACGCATCATCAGCCGCATGAGCCGGGGCCGCAAGGGCGAGGGCCGCACCGACGAGAGTGGTCAGACCGCAGGTCAGCTCACGCTGCTGCACCAGGGCCTGACCTCGCTGCTGACCGCAGCCGACAGCAACGGTGTGAACGCACTCACGGGGCGCGTCGGGTTCAAGGAGTCGGCCAACGGCCCAGTGCGCTGGCTCAAGGAGGGTGAGGACTTGCCCGACAGCCTGCGCATGCACAGCAAGACCGCCACGTACAAGGACGCCAAGGGTGCGGCCAAGCGCCTGCGTGATACGAAGCTGATCGAGGACGCCAAGGACCGTGTCAGACAGCTAACGGAGAAAGACCGCGACCTGCGCCCTGAAGAAGTTGCGATGATCAAGGCTGTCGAGCAGGCTCTCGCGCGCAAGGACATCAACGACCTGACGAACGTACTGCGTGCCTTCGACCAGAAGAACGACGCGCTGCGCATCGCGCGCGACGAGACTGCCCCCATCGGGGCCGACACGGTCGAGACCGTTGCAAGCACAAAGTCTACGCTCATTGGGAGTGGTCCAAACAATCGGTTCGGCTCCAAGAAACTTGCACTTGACAGTGCGAAAGAAGGCGACCGTGTTGTCAGACGTGGTAAAGGCTGGTTCATTGAGCGTGACTTCAAGTATCAGGACCGAGTTCAGTCAGGTCTGCCCACTGAAATCTCCGAGATGGGCAAGACGAGCAACATACGCTCTCTGCAGGAAGACAGCACCAGCCGCGGCCCACGCAACGCCGACGAGAAGAGCGGCCTGCCGCTGCACCCCGAGGTGCGTGAGACTGCGACCGCCAAGAGCGACCGCGACGCCATCGCTGCCAAGGCCTCAGCTGCAGAGGCTGCCAAGGAGACCCGTGCCCAGCGCACGGAGTACCTGCTCAACGCGCTGCGTAACGGCGTGCCTGCGTTCAACGAGATGGCTCGCAAGCTCCCTGCTGAGCGCCGTGCAGCTCTGCTCGAGCACTTCAAGGCCATGATCGAGTCCGACGCCAAGAACCCGCTCTGGGGTGGCAAGCCGCCCAAGGACATGACAGCCTTCGGCAACCGGGCACGTGCTGCGCTCGTGGCACTGGGTGAACTCAAGGGTGCGACGAAGAAGGTGCTGGCTGCACCCAAGCAGACCTTCGACGACGTGGCTGACAAGATGCACAACTACCTCGACAACCCGCCTGATGACTTCAACGTCAAGCAGGTCGAGGCTATCCGTGACTGGGCGACCAAGCAGGAGGCTCGGCTCAACGAAGCCAAGCGCCAGCACGAAGAGGGCAGTGACAAGTGGGAAGAGCTCGACGACAAGCGTGTGCATGCGACGATGCTCAAGCTCAAGGCTGAGAATGTTCTCAAGAACGAGGCTCAGGTCGCAGAACACGCGGCTGAGACGGGCGGCCCGAGGTACAACGCACAAACCACGTACTCCGGTAAACTGGCAGACAAGCCGATCTTCACAGAGCTTACTGCTGGTAAGCCAGAAGATCAGGCGCTTGTAAAGAAACTGAATGCCCGTCTCGGAAGAGCAGCTGACGGCCGACGCGCTGCAGTGTTGCCGAAGTCACAAAATGCAGACACTGCCAGAGCAGAGCGAGTTGCTGGAGCAATGGGTAAGCGCGTTGTCTGGGTTAGAAATCTCGGGACTGAGGGAGTCTCTGACCCGACGATCCCCGGAGTTATCTTCCTTGATCCAGCTTCTAGAAGGTCCGTACAAGTTCTGACAGCGCACGAGCTGGCACACGGCTTGGAGCGGGACAACCCCGCCGCATTTTCAGATCTTGTTGACGGTATTCGTCAGCACCTCGATACAAATCAATGGGAGCAGTTTGTCACCCGCACTCAAAAAGCCACCGTAGCAGACGGTGGTAAACCACTCAGCGCCGCTGGCCTGCGCTCCGAGATGGTCGCCAACCTCCTGGCTGACTACGCCTACCGCAACCACGCCGACGCTGCTGGCGCAGAGTTCGCCGCGCGTGGGGGCGACTTCACAGGTTACGGCGGCTATCTCAAGACAGGTGCTCAGGACGCAGTCGACGCCGCGCTGGGCAAGTTCCTGAAAGCGCACGGCGCAGGCCCGGAGACTTTCGCCAACAAACAAGCCCCGCAGGGCGCGGCCTTCAGCTCAGCCAAGGCGGCGAGCCCAGAGGAACAGGCCAAGTTCCACGCCGACATCCTGCGTCGCCTCGGCCCGCAGATGAAGAGCGGCCTGCTGGAGATGCTCTACGGCAAGGACGCCAAGGGCAAGGACATCATGCTCTCTGGCAAGTGGGAGAAGGGTGCCATCTACGCCTCGGTGTACGCGCGCAACCTGGGTCAGATCGGAGCCCACGAGGCGTTCCACGAGTTCTTCAGCCGCCTGCGCGACGAGCCTGCTGCAGCCGACGTGCTCAAGGTGCTCGACCGTGCGGCCAACAGCCCGTACGTCAAGCGCCAGCTCGAGCGTCTGCTCGACGGTGAGAAAGAGGCGCTGGCGCAGATCAAGGACGGTGCCAAGCACTCTGCTGAAGAGCGCATGGCCTACATGTTCCAGTTCCACCAAGCGGGTCTGCTGACCATAGGGCCTGAGACCGAGGGTGTGTTCGCCAAGGTGGCGCGGTTCTTCCGCAAGGTGGCCGGACTGATCAACGACGACGAGCGTGCCGACCTGCTGCTGCGGGCCTTCGACCGTGGCGACGCCCAGACCGCCGACGCGGCTGCGCGTGTGCTGGCTAACAGCGTGACCGCTCGTGTCCAGCTCTACAAGAGCGTCAACACAGCACTGGTGCCGGTGATCAACAAGGTCAGCCGCGCGGTCAACACGACCGAGACGAACCTGGAGCGCATCGGGGTCAAGGAGTATCACGACGTGCGCCGCCTGTTCAAGCGCAGCGTCGGTGAGAGCGGCCCGCAGGGCTTCCTCGACGCCAAGGACCACATGATGAAGCAGTGGAGCAACAAGCTCGCCAACGTGTTCGAGGGCAAGGAGATCAAGGACTTGGAGCTGGCAGCCAAGTACCTGCACTCCGGTGAGCGTCCCACAGACCCGGTGGTCAAGGACATCATGATCAAGCTGCAGAGCAAGGACGGTCTGCTGCCGATGATGCGCAAGTACCTGATGGACGCTGGCGTGAAGCGCTGGGAGACTGACCCAGACGTCCCAGGCAAGGGCGAGTGGGTGCCTATGGGCAAGATCGACCACAAGTATTTCCCACGGGTTTACGACACCGCCATGATCGTGTCTGACCCTGACGGCTTCGTGTCGGACTTCTCGAAGTACAACGCGGCTGAGCTCAACAAGATCGCCGCTGAGCACAACGCCCTGATGGCCAAGAGCGGCATCACCGACGCGACGCCAGTGACGGCTGAGGACATGGCCCGTGCCATCATGAACCGGCTGATCAATGGCTACGGCAGTGAGCTCGAAGAGACCAGCACCGACATGCAGATCGGTGAAGGCGGCAAGGCCGCACTCAAGGAGTCCAAGGGCTCTATCGGTTTCAGCCCGCTGATGCAGGCTGTGAACAAGCGCCAGCTCCACTGGATCAGCCCCGAGATGCTCAAGAAGTACGGCGAGAAGGACATCGCCAAGGTGCTCACCGCCTACGTCGCTCAAGGTGTCAAGCGCGCCGAGTACGTGCGCCGCTTCGGCAACGGTGGTGAGGTGCTGCGCAACATGATGAAGGATGCCTACGAAGCGAACGTCAAGCGCCTGATGGACGGCGGCATGAACTCTGACAAGGCCGTGATCGAGGCGCTCAAGACCGCTCAGGGCGCAGCGACCGACGTGATGGCGCTCGAAGGCACGCTGGGCTACGACATCAGTCCCAAGCTGCGTCGGTTCGAGAACAGCCTGCTGGTTTACCAGAACATGCGCCTGTTGTCCACCAGCCTGTTCAGCCAGTTCATCGACCCGCTGGGTATCGTGGTGCGGGGTGGCACGATGACCGACGCGTGGAACAGCTACAAGCGCGGCATCCGTGAGGTGGTAGCCAGCATCAAGGGCGACCCGATCAAGGACCTGGACAGCCAGATCGCAGACCAAGTGGGCACGACCGACGCGGGCGGTATGCTCGCTGCCTTCGGCCAGCTCCACAGCAGCCAGTACATGGGATCGACGTTCCGCAAGGCCAACGAGGTGCTGTTCAAGTACAACGGCATGGAGGGCTTCAACCGTGGCATGCAGGTCAGCGCCACACGTGCAGCCATCAACTTCATCAAGCGCCACGTGCAGCAGCCCAACGAGCGCAGTGCTGACTACCTGCGCGAGCTGAACCTCACACCCAAGCTCGTTGTGATCGACGCCAAGGGTGAGCTCGATTACACCAACCCGCGTATCCAGAAGGCCATCCACCAGTGGGTCAACGGCTCTGTCATGCGGCCCAACGCGGCGCAGCGTCCGGCCTGGGGCTCAGACCCGCACTACATGGTGTTCTGGCACATGAAGCAGTTCGCCTACACGTTCCACGACGTGATCATGAAGCGCGCCTCGCACGACTACAAGAAGTACGGCGACATGGGACCAGCCGGTGTGCTGCTGGCGGCCTACGCTCCGGTGATGATCGCCACAGACGCGCTCAAGGGTGTGCTGCTCACAGGCGGCGACGAGCCAGCGTGGATGCGCGCCGGGCTAGGCAGCCAGATCGAGCACGGTGCCATGCGCGCCGGGCTGATGGGCAAGTTCCAGCCAGGTGCCGACGTCATGGGGCCGCACCGCACCATACTGGGTCTGGGTGGCCCAGCGGTCGAGCAGTTGACACAGATATTTGATAAATCGCCGGTTGACAGCGCCATCAACGCATTGCCGGGTGCGAACGTGTGGAACACGATGAAGGGTGGCGCTATGGTTGAAGTTCAAGGAGAAGACTGATGAGTGAAAAATGTGCAGAGCTGATAGCTCGTTGTTTCCAGGCCCGTACAGAGTCGCACTACGCGCACCTGATGACGAACTCGTATGCGGAGCACGTTGCACTGCAGGGGTTCTACGACGGCATCGTCGGACTGGCCGACAGCTTCGCCGAGGCTGCGACAGGACGCTTCGGCATCCTGAAGTACCCCGTGCAGACTCTGCGTGTCGGCGACCGCAGCAAGCCGGTCAGCGTGCCTACGGAACTGCGTGCCTGGATCGACAAGAACCGGGATGAGTGCTGCGACGACCTGGACGAACTGGAAAATATCATCGACGGCATCACGGAGTTGTGCGACAGCACGATCTACAAACTGCGCTTTCTGTCGTGAAATCCAGCCGCATAGCCAAGGGCTAGAGAACGTAAGAGGGTAAGCCTCGCCGAGTGAAGCTATGTTAGACAACGATATTGTGGCCGCGCAAGACCCACGTGGCAGGCGGGCTTGAAGCTATTTTTCTTGAGCCACGTGATCGGCCCGCTCGGGCACAACTACCCGAGCGGGCCGATCAGTTCGTCAGGGCTGAGGACGAAGTTCACCGCATCCTCCGTCGTGGTTGCTCACGCCGTGCCTTGAGGAAGTCGTAGACACCCACTGTGATGACGACCGCCGCACCGATAGCGGTCGCACTTCGGCTGATATAAAACGAGCCCTTGGCCAAGCCTGCTAAAAATTTCCAGAACATGCTAACCCTTCGCGTAACGCGTTTCAAACTGCTCGGTCAACCACACGCCGGTTGCGCGCCAAGCCTCGCCGTTGATGAACATGCTGTCAAACACGTTTGGGTCGGGCTCAGCAGCGACGACCTTGGCGAACGATTCGACGGCCCGCATGATCATGCCTTGCACTAACGCGCCCGTCGGGCAACCGTGCGCCATGATGCGCGTGAGAAACTCAGTGTTCGTCTCGTGCTTGTTCGACGCGACGACGAGCTTAGAAAAGTCAGTGTTTTCGTCGATGACGATGGGGTCAAGCCCTGCTGCCTTAAATGATTCGAGCATAATTTCTCCTAGTAAATTACAAAATGTGGAACGCGCAGTTCTGCGAGCCCTGGAGTCGTATCGAGCGGGTCATCAGTACCGTACATGGTGTCTTTGATTATGTCGATGTCACGTATTACGACATCCACTTCATCGGGCTCTGAACACCAGACGTTAGCGACGCAGCCGCCGCGCACTTCTATCAGTATCCGCATAAGTCCTCCGCAGGGCCGGAGTCCTCGCCGGTGTCGTGACCTGTTGAGGCCGGGGCGTCTGCGTCGTCAGGCTCACAGTACGCAGACTCGCAGCGCTCACCGCAATGGTCGCAGAACAACTCGTTATCTTCGTAGTTTATGTCCACGCCGACAACGCGCCAGTCGCGCTCAGCTTCTGGGTCGCTAGTCATCTTGATGTTGTCGTTGACGCACTTGCTGCACAACACACCGCCGTCAGTGCAAACGTAGTAGAGCGGGTAACCGCCGGGCCAGGCCCAGCGCTCCCACTCCTTACGAATGTATTCCACCTTGATGTACCCCGCTTCATACAGAGATTGGGCTAGTTCTCTGGCGTCGGCGTCTAAGGGCGCGTAGACATGCTCTTCGCGGTCACACAGCCCGATGTTGCTGTTGACCCCGAAGACCCAAGTAATGTTGGGCGGTCTCATGACACGCTCACTGTGAAGTCGAGGTCTTTGATGATTTCTTTGACAGCGTCATCGAAGTTGTCATCGAAGGTGTCAGTGACGCACTCTTTAACACGATCCTGGAGCTCGTACCAAATATCGTCGTAGTCGACTTCCTCGTTAAACTTGCGCAGGTTTTCACCCTGTACGTTGAGCGCGCGACTGAGGTCTTCAACACGTGCTCGTAGCACGTTAAGCTCATCATCTTGGTTTACGATTGGTTCAGCTGCGCGTTTTAGTGCCGCAGCTTGTTCCTGGATGAGATTTTCCAAGTGAGAGATGCGCGAAGCGTGGCCTGCCACACAGGTGTTAATTTGGCCCTGTAGCCAAACCTCGAAGATGTTAAACAGTTCGTTGCTTGGCGCAGGCTGTTTGCATGCCGGGCTGTAATATGGGACGTCGTTGATGGGGTTGTTCATGATTTATTTCTCCAATTTTCAGGTACGGTGTATCCGATGTATCCGTCGGGGTTAAAGGAGTCAAGGTCGCAGCAATTTGGTACGCACGGGCTGCAAAGGTCGAAGTAATCTGTAAACGGTGACTCAAAGACCATGACCAGCAAAGCTCCACCGAGCCACGTGGTCTGACCCTTGACACCATTCACATCGAAGCTGTGCACCGGCTCGTCTTGTTCCCAGTTGTCGCTCATGCGCTCGACGGCTTGGTCAGCTACATCGTCGGAATCACTATCACGCAAATATTCTTTGCAGATGCGTTTGATGTTGTCCCGCAGCTCAGACGCTGCTTCTTCCCAGTGCAGGTCGATGCCGTTTGTCTGCAGGTCACAGACCAGTTCAGAGTCAAGGCTGCGTGCAGCAATCAGGCCGTAGCGGATGCCAGTTTCTAAATTCACATTACTCATTTCAATATTCCTCCGGTAATAGTAGCGTCGTAATTGAGCGGTCAGCCTCGGTGATGGCCCACACCGTGCCCGATGTCAGCTTGTAGACACTCATGATCCGGTCTACTCCCGTCGCCACGGCGTGTGCATTCGCGCGCTTGTCGTCTTCGTATGCCAGATCACCCCAGTCGCCTCGGACATGGCGGTAAATCAGATGGGTGTATTCCTGCCCGTCTTCAGCCAGCAGCGCCAGCGCGCCGGGTGTGGCGACGCACTGACCTAATTCAAATAGTGGTTTCATGCGATGACTCCAAGTCTAAGTCCACAACAGTCGTGTCTCCGTCGAAAACGCCCGCCTCTTGCACTGTGAACACGGTCGCTATGCTTAACGGATCGAGCTGAATATTTCGCGCTGCGTATGCCGCGTCTGTGTCGTTTTCAGCGTCCACGTTGATCTCCCAAGTAACCAGATAACTTTTCATGATGTCTTCGCCTCGATTGGTTTTGAGTCTGTGTAAATCAGCAGCGCGGCATCGAAAGGTGCCGCGAGCTGGCCGTCAGCGTCGACGCGGTTGCCGACGGCGTTCTCACCCGTCCATGAGCGTGCAACGAGCTTGTAGCCGTCGACGACGCTGCCCAGCGGCAGGTCTTTGAGCGGTGTGGTTGTGAACTTGAATTTCATACGGCCTCTTGCAATTGCGCGGCAAACCGTGCGCACGTCGGTTGATAAAACTCCGAGTTCAGAGCCTCCTCGGCATGGTCTTGACCGATGACGCCCCAGCAGGTCTCGTCGTCGATCTGAGTACCGTCCTTGTCGAACCACTCTACGACGCAGCCATAGACGTCGCCATTAACGATGCAGTTGTAGGTGTTGAGGAACTGACTTGCATAAAGTCTTGCCTGCTTGCTGCGATCCAGACCCTTGGCCTCATCGGAATCGAGCTGCTTGCGCAGGTACTCGTCAGGTATCCAAACACCAGCGTTGTTGGATGTGTCCCACCGGCACTGCGTCCCGCAGCCACTCAGGCTCCAGACCTGGCCGCCATGCTCGTAGCAAGCTAGGAGCTGGACATCGCGGTCACCTGGGAAGTAGGAGGGCTCGTCCCACATCTCGCTCAGAACACCGCGCATGATGTCTTCGTAAATCACACAATCCCAGTTCGACGCGCCACGTGCGTCTTCGTTTAGGTGTTTGCGAGCCGTCGCCTCGTCGATGACGTCTTTCTCGTTGTCACTTAGGTCAGTCACAAGGTCTTCGACCCCCATAATTCTGATAACGGCTTCGACGTAACGATCAACGGCAGCCTCCCAGTGTTTATCCCACACCGCGTCCAGGTTCTTCTCGCCGTCACGGGTGTTGCCTAGTGCTGCGAGCCCCTCGTTTACGTCGCGGCTGTCCCGGTGGAAGCTGTGCATTTTGCCCATGCAGTCACCCATCAGGTCGTCGATGTCTTCGTAGCAGTCATCCTGCACGCAGTACGCGACGACGAGCTTGTCACCGACACGTGCCTTGAGGATGTCAACCCACTCGATTGGCTCGTGGGTAAGCTCGCACTCGACTCCGTCGACCTCTTCTGTAATCACTACGCGTTTACGCATGGGGCACTCCAGTTCTTTGGTTGAAATTTCTCGATCAGGTCAGGGAAGGTCGCAATCAGCCGCGCTTCGTTAAAGCTGTCAGCTTGCATCCACGCATGTGCGATGTACGCTGCGAAGCTACTGCCGTAGTCAGTCATGTTGCGCAGTGTGTTGAAGCGGTTTTGCTCAGTCATGTCGTCCCATAAGCTCATGGCCGCTCCTTCGGTTTGCAGGCGTCGATAAAGCGCTGTTTCTGAAACGTCGGGTTGTGCATGTCAAGCGCTGTAGCGATGCGCTCGACAACCGTGTCATGCGCAACGGTCTGAGCTGCAAAGTACGGCGTGCTGCGCAAGTCTTTCAGTGTTCGAGCCAGCAGCTCGAAGTCTTTTCTACTCATGCTCATAGTGGTTTTTTCTCTCGTTGAATTACACGTGGTTCGATCATCTAAAGTTCTCCTTGTAATAGTTCGTGGGAGTTCATCTTGTTGTAACGCTTGACGTAGTCCGCTGTGTTCGCCCAGGCCACTGGGAAGCGACGCCCGTCGTCTTGCTCTTCCAGTTCCTCAGCCAGCTCCTTGGCACCGACGAGCTTGCCGATCTCTAGCATCACGGTCTGCCAGTCACACGCTTTGT
>Ga0100393_10001443_pt1 | contig 24126 bp, 26 predicted proteins | sample CryGeymeta201517_FD_81546 | JGI IMG/M metagenome (GOLD analysis project Ga0100393, IMG submission 81546) | Groundwater microbial communities from Crystal Geyser aquifers in Utah, USA - Crystal Geyser metaG 2015-17 | ecosystem: Environmental > Aquatic > Deep subsurface > Groundwater | place... | reverse complement strand
TGGGCTTAAATGTGCCAAGCTTTGCCCATATCCCACTGATTCATGGGCCAGACGGTGCTAAAATGAGCAAACGCCATGGAGCAGTAGCCATCACCGATTATCGTGAACAGGGTTATTTGCCACATGCACTGATTAATTATCTAGCTCGCTTGGGCTGGTCTCATGGCGATGAAGAAGTATTTAGCTTGGATGCATTGATCCAACATTTTGACCTCAACCATGTGGGCAAAGGCGCAGCACGCTTTGATAAAGATAAACTCGATTGGCTTAATGCCCACTGGTTGCGTGAAAGCGCTGCCAAAGATTTAGTTGCTGAAGCATCGCGTTTTATTGGTGTAGACACCAGCAATGGCCCTGACCTTGAAGCTGTGATTCCATGCCTGCAAGAGCGTAGCAAAAACCTGATTGAATTGGCTGAAGGTGCGCGTTTATTCTATGTTGCTCCTAGCGAATACCAAGAAAAGGCAGTGAACAAAAACTTCAAAGAAGATACTTGGGGTTTGCTAGAAGCGTTTATCAGCAAAGCTGAATCAGAAAGCTGGTCAGGCGAAGCAGCTCACCAATGGATTGAAGAAATTTGTACCGCCAAAGAAGTGAATATGGGCAAATTGGCGCAACCGATTCGCATCTTGATTGCTGGCGTCCCTGTATCTCCGCCGATTGATATTACGCTTGGATTACTCGGCAAAGATGAAACCCTTCGCCGCCTGCACGCTGGCATCACAAAGCTAAAAGCTAATTCGTAACTTCTTCCGTGGGCTTATGATTACGAAGCGCTCCCTTGCGACGATGTCGCTTGGGTAGTGGCGCTGCTTTTTTCTTGCCTGGTCGAAACAAATACCAAGTGCACAACACTGCGAGTAGGCCAGCAATGATAAAATCCATATATGCTCCTGTTGCAACAACCATGCTTTGGCCGATCAGTTGGTTTTCCTACGACTTAAAAGCTAAGCATAAAAAGTGCCACCTTTGTTAGCCTTAAAAAGTAAACTGGATAAACAAGGCATGAGGCGTGTATATTTCGCGGCGTTTTGTCATGAATGATTCCTTAGAGCCAACTTACGAAGAAAACAAAAGAGATTTAAAACACAAATCTCGGTTTTCCGTCGCATTCCTCGCATCCGTTGCGTCGCATGTTTTATTGGTATGGCTGATTCAAATGACCGATACCGAATTACCCATCAGCGAAAAGAAACCACCGCACATTATGGATGTGGTCTTACTTGATGAAACCCAGACATCCAAAGATAAAGCCGATAACGATGCCAAAACCATCGCCAACAAAAACAGTACTGGCCGACAATTAGACGCCAATGATAATATCACTCGCGCAGCGCGCTCGCCTGTCACAGGCAAACCAAAGCCCAAAAAAGACAACAGCAAACCAAGCCAACCCAAACAGGTTTTGACGCCATCACCCAAAGAAGCCAGCAAAAAGAATGCGAAGTTTTTGGCCACGGAAAAAGACGATCAACCCGCCTTGCTACCCAAAGAAGTGACCCCCGAAGAAGATGTGGCGGCCAAAGCGCCACCTACGCCAGTCATGCCCCTATCGAACCTTTTCCCCAGTACCAGTGCTTTGGCGCAACTCTCCCGAGATTTTGACAGGGAAAAACGCATGAAACAGATGATGACCAAGGAAGCAGATATTGGCATCAACACCCGTGAAGCCAAATATGCGCCGTATGCTCAAGGCCTTGTGCGCGCCTTGGAAGAACAATGGCGACCAGGCGGAGAGTATTTAAAACAATATTCTCAAAATGACAGGCAAGTGTTGATGCGCGTTTCTATTGAAAACAATGGGGCGCTGGGTGATATCAAAATCATGCGCGCCAGCCCAAGCCCTGAGCTTAACGAAAGCGCGATTGCAGCAGTCAATGCAGCAGCACCATTCAAACCACTACCCAGCTCTTGGGGATTGGATAGAGCCAATTTTTACTTTATTTTCGAAGTGGTCGAAGACGGTTTTGTTTTCCGCTCCATGTAAATGAGCACCACCGACCTACTTCTTTCTTGGTATGCCAGCCATTTTCGCGATTTACCATGGCGGCGCACCACCGACCCTTATCGCGTCTGGGTTTCAGAAATCATGCTCCAACAAACCCAGGTCACAACCGTGTTGCCCCGCTATGCGGCTTGGTTTGAAACGTTTCCGACTATCCAAAGCTTAGCCAATGCCCATTTGGATGACGTGCTCAAACTTTGGGAAGGTTTGGGCTACTACCGCCGAGCAAGATTCATTCATGCGGCTGCCCAAGTGATTTGTGAAAAACACAACGGCATTTTCCCGCAACAATTTGACGACATCTTAGCCCTGCCCGGCATTGGCCGCTCTACAGCTGGCGCGATTTCCTCATTTTGTTTTGGCACCTCAACCCCTGTACTTGATGGTAATGTGAAACGTGTGTTACAAGCTTGGGTGAACAAAAAAGCCAACGACCCTGAGCTTTGGCTCATGGCCAATGATTGGATTCATCAAAGCAAGCAACCTGATATATGGAACCAAGCCATGATGGAGCTGGGCGCCACAGTATGTCAGGCCAAAAGCAGAACTTGTGAGATTTGCCCAATGGTTTCCATATGCCAAGCAGCATTTATGCCCATCGAATTGGTAAGCAAGGCCAGCAAGGTTGTGGATGTATTCTGGCAGGTGCATGTCCATCAAAACGAGCAACAACACATCTGGTTAACCCAGCGCCCCAATCAAGGCATTTGGGCAGGGTTATGGACACCACCCATTACTGAATTAAAGAAGAAACCCAAGTTAGCTCCCAACCTCATTCACCCGCTTACCCACCGCCGTATTCATCTATATCTCGATGAATCGAATGCCCAACCACAAGGCGATGGAAGATGGGTGACATCATGGGAGGGTTTTGCCATTCCTACGGGCATTTATCGCTTGTTTGAAACGCGCAAATGAGCATCAGCGAAGTTAGCCCATTCAGCTTTCGTGGGGTCAGTTATTATGTTAAACGTGATGAACTGATCCACCCACTTCTCAGCGGCAACAAATACCGAAAGCTCTATAACCTTATCCAAGCAAACCCCGAAACTTATCACACCCTAATTTCACATGGCGGCGCACAATCCAATGCGATGCTGGCGATTGCCGCCCTATGTCAGCAAAAGGGCTGGCGCTTTGAATATATCTGCAAAACGCTGCCCAAACACCTCAAAGCAACGCCGATGGGCAACTTCAAACAAGCATTAGCCCTTGGCATGCAACCCATAGAAGTTCGCCATGAAGCGTATGATGACGCCGTTATCCAAGCACGTTTGACGCAAAATGAAGGTGTTTTGTTTATCCCCCAAGGTGGTGCCTGCCCCATGGCGGAAGCTGGCATTCAAAAGTTGGCAAAAGAAATCATAGATTGGCAACAAGCCCAAAATGTCAAACAACTGACAGTGGCCACCCCTTCTGGCACAGGGACTACCGCCTTTTATTTGGCCAAAGCCTTGCCGAACAATCGTGTACTGACCACGGCTGTAGTGGGTAGCAATGCTTATCTCAAAGAACAGATGCAGAAGTTGGGGGAGCTGCCAAACAATTTGGTATTTCTCGAACCCACGCAAAAGTATCAATTTGCCCAGCCCTACCCTGAGCTTTTCCAGATTCACCAAGAGCTGAATCAAGCAGGCATTTGTTTCGACCTGATTTATGCCAGCCCCATGTGGCTGACCTTGCTCGCCAATACACAACTCATCGACGGCAAACTACTCTATATCCATAGTGGTGGTTTAACAGGAAATGCGAGTATGCTTGAGCGGTATGCACATTTAGGATTGGATTCATCATCACGCTAAAGGAGCTTTATCATGCTTGAAATCACCCTGTTGGCCGTTGCCCTAAGTATGGATGCTTTTGCTGTGTCGATTGGCTTGGGCTCAAAAGAGAGCATCAACCATACTGGACTTGCACTCAAAGCTGGCTTGTATTTCGGCATTTTTCAGGCACTGATGCCTTTGATAGGTTATCTCGGCGGCATTGGTGTGCTGGGTTGGATAGAAGGTTTTGCACCCATCATTGCTTTTATATTGTTGCTGCTTATTGGTGGCAAGATGATTTACGAAGCTTTTCAGGAAGGCATTGAAGAAGATATCGCAGCTGTCACCCACAAAATGATGATGGTGCTTGCCATTGCTACCAGCATTGATGCTTTGGCGGCAGGCTTTACACTTACCTTGCTTGATTTCAACCCATTACTCGCCTGCTTCATCATTGGCGTCACCACCTTTATATTTAGCTTCTTTGGTGTGTTCATTGGCAGCAAAATGGGCACTTGGCTTGAAAATAAAGCCGAGTTTTTGGGCGGTGTTATTTTAATTGGTATTGGTTTTAAAATACTATTTTTCTAAACAATGTTCTTTCCTTGCTTGCAACTTACATATAAAAGCTGTGATATTTATGAGAATGCGCTTTAATTATGCCCAATACATATTTGGAGAAAACCATGAACCTGCTAAAACCCACCTTACAACACCTCGCCATCGTCGTACTATCTGGAATCTTGCTTACCAACTGCGGTGGCTCGGCAACCAAATCCAAACAACTTGAAGAAGCCACCACCATCAAAACTGATGATATCAAACAAACGCGTGTGTTTGCCGCTTATCATCGCAACTTCTACCCTGAAGCTGTGGAAAATGATGTGGTGCTCGCTGCTGGTGAGAAGTGGCAAGAAGGCGGCAGCGAAACCTCGCTGACCTTTTATGATGCTAAGAGCGAACAATTCGCCAACTTGCGTAGTTTGGTAAAATTAAACGACAAAGCACTGCCATATGGTGGCTCAGGCTCTTACTACAAATCCATGCCGCAAGCTGAGCGCGTGACTTATGATGTCACCGACAAAAAAGGTAAAAACTTCGTATTGATGCTCGATCCCGCCCCAGCTGTAAAAATTCTAAGTGTTAACGGTAAACCCAGCTACACCAAGATTCATTTTGACAAAGACTTAACGCTCAAACTCGCCAATCCAAGAGGTACTGAAGACAGCTATTTGCGTGTTTCTATGCTGGTGACCATCAACGAAAAATCATCATTCCAAACCTTGGGTATTTTTAAGTCCTCTGATTTCATCACTATCCCCAAAGACGTATTGCGTCATGTTGGTTTTAACACCACCCAAGACAGCCCATTATTTAATATCGGCGACAACTGGATTTTGGTGGAGCGTTTAACCTCCAAAGATACTATCCATCAAGGTATCAGCTTGCGCACACTGATGCATGCCATGGATGCCCGTAAAATCGGCATCGCCAAAGATACGCAAAACCCAATTCTATCAACTGAAGTCACAGGTATAGTCGCCAAAGACATGAACTACAAATTTTTGGCCAACAACGCCCTCACTACCAAACCCATGCATTTGGGCAAACGCTTTGTATTGGCAGGTTTCCATGTGCATGGTGATGTAGAAAAACCATCCGGAGCACATCAATTCCCAGTGTTCAGTGATACGCAATGGCAACACTATATGGCTTATATGTATGGCTTGACTCGTAAAGCCATGGCTAAAGAATATGGCATCCAATTTCTTCCAGTGACGGAAGTGGCTGCTGCCAAAGCTTATAAACAGCTCGTTTTCTCTGAAGATACCAACACCCCCACCAAAATTCGCAAAAACTTTAGCCAAGGTCGTGAGTTAATTGCACCTTACATTCCAGCTACCGTAGATTTCAAAAAGTCTTGGAACGACACCCCACATGAACAATTGATGGCTGAGCTCAATGTGGATGGATTGATGTTTATTGATGTAGAACTTAATGCTGAAAAGGGGGGTGATTTTGTACTTACGCCAACGGTCACTGTAAATATCGTCGGAAAAGGTATCAGCGCAGCTTTACCCATGGTGAATTACGCATCCGGCATCATCAAAACCCCATCTGGCCGCGAATATAACGCATCCATCCTGAGCAAAGATTCAGCATTAAGCTTTATCACCCGTAGCAATCATGTGATTAGTGCTATTGTTAAAGGCATGGATCACATGGCCAAACAACAAGAACAACAACATTACCAAGATGTGTGGAAGCTTCGTTAAGGTTTGCATTGTTCTGTTAAAGCATATTCAACACAACGCGCATCTATGCGCCTAATAGGTTGTACAGGGCTTTTGGCCCTGTTGCTACCAAGCTCAGTTTTTGCTGGCACCACTTTACCCAAGCAAAACGTTGTCGCCACTGCGCACCCGCTAGCAACCCAGGCAGGCATCCAAGCTTTTAAACAAGGTGGCAATGCCTTTGATGCTGCCGCAACCGTTGCCCTCACTATTGGTGTGGCAGAGCCAGTAGGTTCAGGCATTGGCGGTGGTGGATTTTTCTTGCTCTATATCGCCAAAGAAAATCGCTTTGTGATGATAGATGCCCGCGAAACTTCGCCGCGATTGGCTGGCACTGGCGAAATTTATGCCACACAATCCAGCATCAACGGTCCGCAATCGGCTGGTGTGCCAGGTCTGATTGCAGGGGTTGACCACCTGATCACAAAATACGGCAAGCTTTCACGCCAACAAGCAACCGCTCAAGCCATCATCACTGCCCGCGATGGTTTTAAAGTTTCCAAACATTATCAAATGGTCGCCAACTGGCGTAAAGATGTGCTCGCCAATAACGCAGCGAAAAATATTTACTTACAAAACGGACAAATACCAAACATTGGCGACATCATTCAGCAAAAGGCTTTGGCTGAAACCCTGCAGCGCTTTGCCAAATTTGGTGCTGATGATTTTTACCGCGGGCAAACAGCTGGGCGTTTGGTAGCAGACATGAAGCGCGATGGCGGCCTCATTCGTGAAGATGATTTGGCAGCTTATACTATTATCGAGCGTGAGCCTGTGCGCTTTAAGCATCAAGGTTATGAATGGATTTCAGCACCCTTACCATCTTCTGGTGGTATCACCCTTGCCGAAACACTGGGCATTCTTGCCCAAGATGATTTAAACACCTTGGCCAAACCACAAGCCACTCATCTATTGATTGAAGCAATGAAGCGGGCTTACAAAGACCGCAACGAACATTTGGGCGATGGTGATTTTGTTAGTATTCCCGACCTGCTCGATCCGAAACGTTTGAAACAATTACGAGCAAATATTGATAGCAATAAAGCATCTGTTGCTGCTAATCCGATTGGCGACCCATCAGGTAATGGCGCGGATACCACGCATTTCTCCATCATTGATAAAGAAGGCAATATGGTCTCAGCCACACTTTCCATCAATTACGGCTTTGGCTCAGCTTATGTATCCCCAAGCACCGGATTGCTGATGAACGATGAAATGGATGATTTTGCCACCCAAGTGGGCAAACCCAATGCTTATGGCTTGGTGCAAGGAGCGGCCAATGCCGTAGCTCCGGGCAAACGTATGTTATCGTCGATGAGCCCCACCTTTATTTTGGGCAACAACAAAAACTTTGTCGTCGGCACGCCCGGTGGCTCGCGCATTATCAGCATGGTGCTGCTTGCTGGGCTTGGTTTTGAATCAGGGCAAGGTGATGCTAATGATTGGGTCAACGCCCCAAGATTTCACCATCAATATCTGCCCGATGTGATTCAATTTGAGCAAGGCGCATTCTCAACTGAGCTGGAGGATTCACTTAAAGCCAAAGGCCATCAGCTCAAAGAAATTCGCAACTACGGCAATATGCATGCTATCGTTTGGAATAAGATAACAGGTCAGATAAAAGGTCTTTCTGACCTGCGTGGCGAAGGTGCGAGTGCTGCAACAGACTAATCTTTGCCAATGATTATTAACGCATGTCATCAAGTTGCCATCAACTCGCGTTTACCTTTGTGGTTATGGGTAGTAACCCCTGGCTAATACACTACAGAAGCTTTCATGCATAGGCTTGAAAAGCAAGGATGCACACCATACATTAGCCACAAGATTATTTAATCCGTCATTTAAAGGAGTTTTTTCAAATGGGTTCATTAAAAGGAATAGGCATGTTAATCATCGCCAATATTCTCATCATGGTTACTTTGGCTATTAGTGCCAACGTACTTGTTTATTTTGTATTACCGATGTTTGGCATTGATGTCAGCGGCAGCTTTGAAGCGCGCCAGTTGATGTTTGCAGCAGTCTTTGGTTTTGGTGGCGCATTTATTTCGTTGTGGATGTCCAAATGGTTGGCTAAACGTGGCAATAAAATGCAACAAGTGGTCAACCCAAGCACCCCAAAAGAAAAATTGGTATACGACACTGTTGAAGCCCTAGCCAAACGCGAAGGCATCAAAATGCCAGAAGTTTGGGTGTATTGGGATGACGTGCCAAACGCCTTTGCTACTGGCCCTAGCCGTAATAATTCCATGGTAGCAGTATCTTCTGGCTTGGCGATGAACTTATCCGATGCTGAGCTTAAAGCTGTGCTTGCCCATGAAGTTGGTCATATTGCCAATGGCGATATGGTGGCTACGACTTTGTTACAAGGCTTGATGAATACCATTGTGTATTTCCTGGCCAGTATGGTGGCACGTTTGGTGGCAACAGCCATGGCACGTGGTGAAGAGCCAAGCCATTTGGTGTATTTTATCGTTGATATGATTTTGCAAATTATGCTTTCTTTCCTTGCTGCTATTGTGGTGTGTGCTTTCTCGCGTCGCCGCGAGTTTAAAGCTGATGCTTATGCTGCCGACGCGCTAGGCGCGGATGCAATGATTAGCGCTCTGCAAAAAATTGATGCCATGTCGCAACGGTCTGTGGAATGGCAAGGGCGCGAATCACGCGAAGATGCGTTGGCAACCATGAAAATTTATGCTGCGCACGGCGGTATTGCTGGTTTGTTTGCCACCCATCCTAGTATTGAAGATCGCGTGAACGCTTTGCGCAACCGCCGCTAATACGTGAACAAAGCCTCGCATCAACATATCGCAATCCTCATTATTGGTAATGAAGTGTTGTCGGGGCGCACCCGCGAAGCAAACGCTTGGTTTGCAGCTAAAACATTATTTGATGTGGGCTGTAAAGTTAGTGAAGTGGCGATTGTGCCTGATATTCAAGAGCGCATCGTCACTACACTCAACCGCTTACGCAAACAATACGATGCAGTGATTACCAGCGGCGGCATTGGACCAACGCATGATGATATCACTATGCAATGTGTGGCGGATGCTTTTGCCACGCCCTTGCTCGAACATGCTGAAACCATCCGCCTTATGGAAGCGTTTTACGGCGCAAATGCTTTAAATGATGGCCGCCGCCGCATGGCTAGGCTTCCTGCATCGGCATCACCCATCATTTGCGAAAAGTCCATTTGCCCAGGGGCAAAGATGGATAATGTGTATGTGTTTGCTGGCGTACCCAGTATTTTTGAATCACAACTTCACGCTGTGCTTACCGATTTTACCAACGACCATGCATACCATCGTTTTGAAATTGAAGTCAATTTACCTGAAAGCTTGTATGCCCATGGTTTGGGTGAGATTCAGAATCAATTTCCAACCTTGGAAATAGGCTCATATCCAAGCCATTGCGGCACACAACCCAGCGGTAAAATTTGTATCAGTGGACTCGATGAAGCTGCGATTGCTCTAGCCAAAGCGACCATTTTGAAGCTGATAAAGGAAATCACTAACCCATGAAAGTCACCAACCGCGACAGCATTTTTATCGCCGTAATTCTTATCATTGTGCTCACGCTAGTATTGGGTGCAAAAGAGCGCACCACCAAAGCCGTGCCTGATGATGCAACCCACAAACAAGTTACCTCACGCGAAGCATGCATGAGCTGCCACAGCGCTGAAGGCATCCACCCCCAACCCATGGGTCATCCCAAAGCCAACCAATGTTTCCAATGCCACAAACAACCCGAGCATTGGGTGGGCCCTAGCAAATAAATGAATCGCATCGGCATCATTGCCAAATTTAACGATCCCAGAGCCGTTAAAACTGCGGTTGAACTCAACGATTGGTTGGTCTCAAAAGACAAAACAGTTGTAACCGCCGCCCATGTTGGCGCTGCCTCTTCAAACGATGCCATTCCTTTGAGTGAAATATCCGCGCATGTGGATTTAATGGTGGTCTTGGGTGGTGATGGCACACTGCTGGAAACTGGGCGCTATTTCGTAAACTCTGGTGTACCTATTTTGGGCATCAATCTTGGGCGTTTGGGCTTTCTCACCGACACCCCCTTAACCAGTATGCTTGATGTGATGCAAGAGGTCTTGGCCGGACGCTTTAAAACCAAACACCATTTTGCCCTCGAAGCCAAAGTATATAACGATGGCAAGTTGCAACACTCAGGTATCGCCATGAATGATGTGGTACTACAGCGCAACGACCATCCGCGCATGATTGAATTTGAAATGCTGGCCAGAGATCAGTTCGTATTTCGACTCCGTGCTGATGGCTTGGTCTTGGCCACACCTGCTGGCTCTACTGCCTATGCCTTATCTGCTGGCGGCGCCATTCTCCACCCCGAAATTGACGCCATCAGTGTGGTACCGATTTGCCCACACACGATTTCTAATCGCCCGATTATCTTGCCCGCCAACGACCCTATTGAATTGCGCTTGATTGATTCACCAGCACCTGCCGCACTCAATCTTGATGGACAAGTACATTCCACACTGACAACTGCCGATTCGGTGTGCATCCAAAAAGCTGGTGAAATCACATTGGTATATTTGCCGCAATGGCACTATTTCGACATGCTCAGATCCAAACTTGGCTGGACGGGACAACTTAAATGATTATAGCCTTAACTGTTCGTCAGTTTGCCCTTTTTGAACATGTTGAACTTGAGTTAAACAAAGGAACAACCGTGTTCACAGGCGAGACCGGGGCCGGAAAATCTATACTTGTCGATGCCTTAAGCGCTGCTTTTGGAGCCCGAGCCAATGCAGATTGGGTGCGTCATGGCGCTGATCGCGCTGAAATTATTATAGAATTGGACTCATCCGATTCACGGTTAAAACAAATTCTCAAAGAAAACGATATCGACGACGAAGATTTTACGGTGATTCGCCGTGTCATCACGCCCGAAGGCCGCTCACGTGCGTGGATCAATGGCACGCCAACATCTGCAGGAATTTTGAAGCAATTTGGCGATATCTGTTTAGATTTACACGGGCAACATGAGCACCAAGCCCTGCTGCAACCCCATTTTCAAAAACAAATCATTGATTCAAGGCTAAATTCTAAAACAAAGGTTGAATTGCAAACTGCCTTTAGCGAATTATCAGCCATCAACAAACGTTTAAAGAACCTCAACAGCAGCCGCGATGATGCCCAAGAGCAAGAAGCTTGGATGCGCGAAGAAAGCGAGCGTTTACTCAGACTCGATATTGAGGAAAATCTTGAAGACACCTTGGTGGCCGAAACTGAAGCCGCCCATCATATCGAGCAAATGCAATTAGCAGCAGCCACCTCTATTGGCCTGCTCGATGAAGCCGAAATCAATATCAGAGCCATGTTAAGCCAAGCTTCGCATTTGGTAGATGGCGTGGCTGCTCACCACCCTGCCTTACAAGAAGCTAGCGATTTACTGGCACAAATGGAAACCTTGGCGGGCGAAACTGTGCCTTATCTACAAGCTGTGCTTGATGGTCAATGGGATGAAGAATCCCAAGCTCAAGCTGAAGACAGGCTGGCTGAATTGCGTGCCGCCAAGCGTCGCCATCACACCGATGAAATTGGTTTGTTAGCCTTGCTACAAACATGGGAAGACAAGCTCTCAGCGCTGGATACTGCCTCTTGGGATGAAGATGAACTTCGCGCCAAACAAAGCGAATGCATGCTCAAATATCAGCAGCTTGCTAAATCGCTTCATGAGCAACGCATCAAAGCTGCCTCTGTTCTTATTGATGCCCTGCGCCCATTCTTGAATCAATTGGGCTTGGCTAATATGCAACTCAAAGCTGACATCATAACCCAAGAAGATATGCACGCCTGGCAAGCTGATGGTTTGGATGATATCACGTTGCTTGCTGCGGCCAATTTGGGTGAGCCTTTCAAACGCCTCGCGGATACAGCATCTGGTGGTGAATTAAGCCGCTTGGTGTTGGCACTTAAAGGTTGTGGTGCGCTTGAACATGAGCCAGATACGGCTGTGTTTGATGAAGTTGATGTGGGTATTGGCGGCGAAACAGCATGGTGTGTGGGAGAACTTCTCAAAAGCATGGGTAAAGATAGGCAAGTGTTTGTCGTATCACATTTACCACAAGTTGCATCCTGCGCCGATCATCAAATTGCCATTGAAAAACATAATGTGGATGGGCGCACGCGCACCCAATTGCAACCACTGGATGCTGAATCACGGCACAAAGAAATTGCGCGCATGCTCGGCGGCGCCAATACCGAAAGCCTGCATCATGCCAAACAAATGCTTAGCCGTGGTCAAGGCGGAAGTCATTAACCATGACCAAACAATTACCATTTGAAATTCGTCAAGCCCAAGTACAGGACGTGGATGCCATGTATGACTTTATGCTGCCATACATGCTTGATAAGACGCTTATTCCGCGCGACAAAGATAATATTTTTCAGCATCTGCAAGAATTTGTAGTGGCGATAATGGATGATGACGTGGTGGGCGTAGCAGCCCTGCATGTGTACACATCCACCTTGGCAGAAGTACTTTCTTTGGTGGTGCCAAGTCATCATCAAGGTTTAGGCATTGGTGCAGCGCTGGTGAATGCATGTGAGGCTTTCGCCGGCACTATGGGTATCACCCGAGTGTTTGCTTTAACTTATGTAGATAAGTTTTTCATGAAATTGGGATATGAACTTGTCACCAAAGAAAGTTTACCGCAAAAGGTTTGGACAGTGTGTGTGCATTGCCCGAAATTTAGCCATTGCGATGAAATCGCAGTGCATAAAATTTTAAGGTAGTAGCTTATTGATTCACCAGCGGGTCTGATTCACCCAATTTTGCAAAACCCTGCGCGCGATAATAACAAGAATCACAATGTCCACATGGCAAACCATTGGCATCAGGATCATAACAAGAGCGTGTCATGCCATAATCCACACCAAGCGATAAACCCAGTTGGATAATTTCTGCTTTATTCAATGTAATCAATGGCGCCACCACTTCAAAGGGTTCGCCCTCTACACCTGATTTCGTGCCCAAATCTACGGTTTTGGTGAAAGCGTCCAAAAACTCAGTTCTGCAATCAGGATAACCGGAATAATCAACCACATTGGCTCCAATAACTAATTTATTGGCACCTACAGTTTCAGCAAATGCAGAAGCAAGCGATAAGAAAATCAAATTGCGCGCAGGCACATATGTAGAAGGAATATTTGATTTGTCAGCGTGGTCTTTGGGCACATCGATGGCATCGGTAAGGGCTGAACCACCAATAGCAGCCAGACCAACTTCAATCACTTGATGACGTTTCACACCAAAATGTTTGGCTACTTTTTCAGCCGCGATAAGCTCAACGCGGTGACGTTGCCCATAATCAAAAGCAATGGAGTAACACTCCCAATTTTTTTCTTTGCTGGCCCATGCCAGAGCGGTGGTGGAATCAAGGCCACCAGACAACAAAACCACAGCTCTATTCAGCTCATGTTTCATACGCCTATCGCCTCCGCACCCCAAATCACTTTATGCAATTGAATTTGCATACGCACAGGTAATGCATCGTTGAGAATCCATGCTGCCAAATCTTGCGGATTGAGCGAGCCCCATGAACAAGACATCAACACTGTGCATTGATTCGCCAAGTTATGTAAAACCAATTGCGTTTTAGCCCAATCGTAATCCGCTCTACTGGTGAGTACGAATTTGATTTCAGTATTCGCCCGCAAGTGCTTCATATTTTCCCAACGGTTTCTCGCCACTTCTCCAGAACCTGGTGTTTTAATATCCAGAATCACAGATACTTCGGCCGGAACATTTGAAATATCGTAAGCGCCTGATGTTTCGAGTTGCACATGCTTATAAAGCGATAATAGATGCTTCAATAAAGGAATGCAGTTTTTCTGTGCCAAAGGTTCACCGCCAGTTACCAACACCAAAGGGGTATTGATAGGCCTTAAGGCAGCCTCGATGGCTGCAAAGCTTTGCTGCTTACCAGAGTCCAAGGGAATGGCTTGCGGAGTATCGCAATACACGCAAGCCAAAGGGCAGCCTGCCAAGCGGATAAAGGTACAGGGCATACCTGCCAGGGTACTTTCGCCTTGAACACTTCGATAAATTTCATGGATGCGCAGCGAAGCTGCAGTTGGAGCATTTATGGCTTTGTCCCCGCATCGGCAGGCGCTAAATTTGAAAGCTGAACCCTTGCGCGTTCAGCAGAGCGCGAATCTGGGTGCTCTTTGGTGACACGATTAAGCACAGCCCTAGCATCACCAATCATATTAAGCGACTCATACACTGAAGCTAGCTTAAGCAAGGCCGCCGCGTGTTTAGGGCTTTGAGGAAAATTATTTGCAACCATAGTGAAGGCTTCTACTGCATCTTTATTACGGCCCTGGGCCACATAACTTTCACCCAGCCAGTAATAGGCTTGGTCGGTAAACTCCCCTTTAGGAAAATCACGTACTACCTTTGAAAAGCCCAAGGATGATTCATCATAACGACTGCTTTTTAATGCCAGATAAGCAGCAGTGTATTGATTCTTTTCATCAGAATTATCGGTCACAACCGCAGGAACTTTTAGCTTAGCGGACAAATCATCAAGACGCTTGTTCAGCGCTTTTGTTTTAACGGTGTTGCTAACAGGTGTATTGATAGGTGTAGATTTTCGCTGAGCTGCTTTTTTCTTTTCTTCTTCAAGGCCAAATGTCAAAGCATCAATTTGAGCGGATTGTTTGTTGCTGGCTAATTCCAGCGAAGAAATCCGGCTTTCAAGTGCTTCAACTTTTTCAAGCAATTTTGCATTACCTGTGTGGGCATCTTGAAGGGATTGCACCACCAAGTCTTTATCTTGAAGCCAAGCCTCAGGCTCGGCCTTTTTGCTTGCGCAGCTTGTTAGCAGCGCCAAAGACAAAGCCACCGACAGAGTCAGTGGCTTTGAGTAATACATTGGCAAGTTCACCAATCTGCCTAAATTAACGGTTAACTACATCACCACGACGGTTTTGTGCCCAGCAAGCTTCGCCAGAACGTGTACAAACAGGACGCTCTTCACCAAAAGAAACAGTGTCGATACGGCTTGCTGCTACACCATTAGAAACCAAAACATCACGCACAGATTTGGCACGTTCTTCGCCTAATGCCAAGTTGTATTCACGGCTGCCGCGCTCGTCGCAGTTGCCTTCAACAGTTACATTCACATCAGTGTTGTTGTTCAACCAGGTAGCATATGCTGTCAATGCCATTTTACCTGCATCATCAATCACTGCGCTATCAAAAGCGAAGTATGCAGAGTTGGTAGAAGGCATAGCTGCCATGTTGGCTGCTTTATCAGCAGCAGCTTTTTCTGCAGCTGCACGATCTGCTGCTGCTTTATCCATGGCCGCTTGATCCATAGCAGCTTGACTGTCCATATTCCCTTTGTTGATGTTACCAGACATATCAGAATCTTTTTTCGCCCCGCAGCTTGCGAACGTCAAGCTTGCTATTGCCAAGGCAATCATAGCGATTTTCGTATAGTGTTTTGACATTTGTAATCCCCTCTTAAGCAATAATGCTTATTTTACAATCAATATATGCAAATTCAACCGTAATTAATCTGGTGTGTCCAGACTTAATTCACTTTTCATTTTACGCAGCAAAGTATTACTTTTTCTGTTCTGAAGCATTGTGATTAAAATCAGGTTGAGTTAAGATTTCTCTGATAATATCGCAAAAAGTTTTATTTAGACGGAGAACGCCTTGATGAAAAACGCAAAACTAAAATTCAGCCTAATCGCCTTGCTATTCAGCTTAACATTCATTCCACAAGCCCACGCCAAGGCTTGGTATCCTGACGTCCAACCTGCCGCATATAATAAAGCTATTAGTTGCGGTACTTGCCATACCAGCACCGCATATTCTGAAAATAATGCTGCAACACCTTACGCACTCACTTTTAGCCGCTTTGTTGACGATGATAATTTAACACAAGCTTCGTACATTCTTTTAGAGCAATACGATTCCGATGGTGATGGATTTAGTAACGGCCAAGAAATTTTTGGCGGCGGGGATGTGAACTATTCATCAATCAAGCCACTTTTAGCTGGCGCTACGCACACATCTGGCGTTGTTTCTGCCAAACCCGGCTTGAATGAAACCATCAACAGTTTAACTGCCACACCTACCACACCAAACAATCCACTTGCTGGCACCAAACTTATTGGCGGTACTATTGATATCAATATGACCAACCTGACCACCAATACCGGCACATCAACATTGATGTTTTCGACTGGCGGCGTGCAAGCTGGTGCGACTGTCTATTTTGTTAACAGCGCAAATGCACTCACGCCAGTTACCACAAAACTAATCAATACCAATGGCAGCATCAATGTGACCATCACAGATGAAAGTGCATTTGACTCTTATTCAGCCGCCAACTACATCGCCACGGCAAAAACACGCACGCCTCGCTTAGCAACTGCTGGCATTGGCAACGTGGTAGATACTTATGCCACAGTCAGCCCGCTAGCTGTTATCGGTGACAATGTGACAATCAATGCCTACGCAACCGTAGGCGCATATGCAGTTATTGATAATTATGCGATTATTGATACGTATGCGACCATTGATGATTATGCGACGGTAGCCGCTAACACTACTATTGCTCCTACAGCAACAGTCACGATTCCGACTACCTTCACAGGCACATTACAAACTCGTTTGGTAATTGCTACCACGTCTCCAGTGATTCCAGCTGTAAATGGTGGTGGCGATGATGATGATGGTGGTGAAGGCGATGGAACACCAGGCGGTATTCATTGCATGACCTCTGGTTTAGATACCACAGCCATGATGCTATTGATGTTATTAGGATTTGGTTTCCTGCTCCGAAGACAAGCGCTGAAAAACCGCGTTTAACATCCTAGTTTTGGTCTTCTGGAAAAGCCTTTGCAGCAATGCAGAGGCTTTTTTTTATGCTGGCCTAAGCTCTTGCAGCTTCCAGCGCGGATTAGCATCCCAGTCATCGCTGATAGCTGCTGAGCCGCCTTTGAACCGTAGGAAACCTGCATAAGCAATCATGGCCGCATTATCGGTACAATACGCTGGAGAAGGCACATACAAGTTTAATTGATGTTTGGAAGTTTCTTTATCCAACATGCTACGCAAAGTGACATTCGCTGCTACGCCGCCAGCAATCACCAACGACTTCACATCTTCTTGCAAGCAAGCTTTGATGGCCTTTTTTACCAGCACATCGGCAATTGCCAATTCCGTGCAGGCAGCCAAATCTGCTTTGGTTTGATCATTGAATGCACCACAATCTTTGGCTGCATACATCACTGCAGTTTTTAACCCTGAAAAACTGAAATTTACATTATCTTTATTGAGCATTGGCCTAGGAAACTTAAACCGCGCTGCATCACCCAACTTAGCCAATCTTGCGATTTCTGGACCACCAGGATACGGCAAGCCCAAAACACGCGCAGTTTTGTCAAAACATTCACCAGCGGCATCATCAATGGTTTGCCCAACAACTTTATATTGACCCAAACCATCCACGCGAATCAACAAGGTGTGTCCACCTGAAACCAGCAAAGACATAAAAGGAAAAGGCGGTAATCCTTCAGGGCTTAGCCCAGGTGCAAACAAATGACCCTCCATATGATGGATGGGCAGCACGGGAATGGCATTCACCAGGCCCACACTTCTGGCGAATGTTACACCCACCAAAAGCGCGCCCATCAAACCAGGGCCAGCCGTGACTGCAATCGCATCAATATCCGACCAATCACAGGCAGCTTCTTGCAACACCGAACCAGCCAGCTTGGGCAAAACCTGCAAGTGTTCTCTGGAAGCAATTTCAGGCACCACGCCACCAAACTTAGCATGCGTAGCAATTTGTGAGTCGACAGCTTCAGCTATGATGCCAGCGGCACTATCATAAATAGCGACCGCAGTTTCATCACACGACGATTCTATGCCTAATATACGCATGCTTCCCTCCGGCATTTCTACTTCACAAATCGCAGATATAAAAAAAGGTTTATACACCAAAGCGTATAAACCTTAAAGAATTCAAACCAACTAAAAAATGGCTCCCCGAGCAGGACTCGAACCTGCGACATACGGATTAACAGTCCGCCGTTCTACCAACTGAACTATCGGGGATTAGCGCGGCGAAACATAGGAATGAGCGCCTGCATTGTCAACTCTTAAAAGCACTTTTTTACTGATGCTGCATCATCAAAAGTGCATTGTTCTCCTTATTGAATAATTAAACTTTCCTTGGCATCCGTACCTTGGCTGATTGCCACATCTTGATCACCCAAATAGCGCTGCATCACTGGGGTTTGAATATCCTCAGCGCGAGCAAGGCTCCATAGGTTTTGTTTCACCCCGCGGGCAACAATATGCACCACTGCAGAATGAATGGCTTCTTGGGCACACAACTGAATGGGCTCATTCACACTCACGCCAACTTCCGACTGCAGTAGATTTTTAAACGACACATATTTGAAGGCATTAATATCATATTGATAAGAAAGTACGGTTTTGGTTGTTTCTACGGTATCGAGAATACGACCTGAACGCACATCGACTACACGCAAGGACACAGTAACTTGGTCAACACGGTATTGTTCAGAACCCCCAATACCCAAATACTTCACACCCTCACCACCTGTTTGCACATTGCTGTCGTAAGCAATAATGCCGCCCTCAAAAATAATATTGGATGGCAGCAGCTCTGGGTATTCGTTTTGCTTCAAAGCCCGTGATATTTTTCGCTCCGTTAATAGATGTTGAAACCCTTCTCGCTCAACTACAATAAACCAACCTGAATCTTTCAATGCCTGCATCAACATGGAGCTTGCACCTTGGGTTACGGCAGTAGAAATATTACTGTTGGGTGAGGCTTTGTACTGGCCCGTCATATCTCTAAAGCTATAAACTGATGCTACCAATTGACCTTTGGGGTCAGGCAAATGGGTTAAATCTTGATACGTTTGGCTCGTTGGTTTTAAAAGCGATGCTTCACTGGTAGCATTAAACTGACCATTCCGCGCATAGGTACCACAAGAAGCCAACGCAAGCAGCAAACTAAACAATGTTAGCCGTGATAATAGCAAATGGGTTGTCTTCGTATTTTTCAAACGTTCACCTATTCTTTTTTCTAGCGCAATTATCTCACTTCGAATGAAGTGGTTTGCCCTGTGGTTTTGTCTGTTGTTGATATGGTCAAGCCACCCGTCGTTGCATTGGCTGCTATGGATATCGAGAATTGTTGTGTCTCAATGGTCCCAGGAATCAAGTTGCCATTGGCATCAATAATCTGGCTGGTTACCGATGCAGCAATTTGATTGAGCACAAACTGCTGCAAGTTGGAGTTAAATTGATCCAAAGGGCTCAATTTCGCGAATGGGTTCACAGCTGCAGGGTCTTTAAATTTATTAATTGCTTCAGCTTCAGACATCAACATCGATGCATTACCTGGGTTACCCCCAAAATTGGGATTTACAGGCGTATAAATAATTTCAGATGCTTGCAAAGAGCCAGAAAAAGTAATGGCCAACAAAAAACATAAAAAACGCATGATTTCAACCTCTCTTTATAGTTCACTTGCAGCCAAATCAGGGTTGGCTGAGAGTTGCGAAAAGGCAAAAAAATCGACTTTATTTTTCACAGCATACGCAGCCTGAACAGCATTTTGTTCCACGTATTTTGAGCCTGTATAAATCGTCACTTGATAAATATCATCGTATTCGTACTCAACAGTGATATCAGAGCCAGATTTCTCACCTTGCGCTTCTTTGACGACCAATGTGGTAAACTTAAAATCACTATCTTGGCTTAGTGTCTCAACAAAAACACGGAAAAATTCGTGCCCATCATAACTTATCGTTTCATCAATAAATACGTTTTTGATTTCAGCTTCCACTGCTCCAGCCTGAAAAGAGCTTGCCAAACACAAGCACATCAGCATCAACATAGAGATTGGGGATTTTACCATAGCAAACAACATGGATTCCAATTAATGCTGCTGGACGATTACTTGGCCGCCCTGACCACCACTTTGGGTGACGCTGACATTCATATTAACGCCCTGCTGATTGATATAAATTGTATTGGGTTTGGTATAAGAAGCCACCCCACTTTGCGACACGTAGGCAATGTTGCCACCACCCGCTTGATTAACCAAAGCATCTTGATATTGGCCGGATTGATAGATTTGCATAGAAGAGTTATTGCCCGATTGCGTAGCGCCAATACTGTTGTTTTGCCCTGTTTGTAAAATGGTTGCGTTGGCAGCAACACCACTTTGCACCAATGAAACAGATAGGTCATGCCCACCTTGAGATATCTGCTGAATAGTTGCATCGTTAAAGGCACTGGTTTGCAATAATGAAACGACAGAGGAGTTTACATTCTGCACAATATTTGCCGAATCATTTGAGCCAAGCTGCTGCACCAAAGCGATATTTGAATTGCCATGTTGCGACAAGCCAAGCGTACTATTTTCATTGAGCTGCACGACGTTGGCCTGATTATTACTACCCACTTGTTTAAGGTCTAGCACACTTAACAAACCAGACTGATCCACTGTCGTGCTGTTACCACTACCTTGTTCTTGCACGATAGTTACCGAACCAGATTCACCTTGGCGAATATCGATAAGATTCATATCACCAGACTGAGACAAATGCGCCAAAGCTCGCTCACCTTGCTGCTCAACCAACATCTGATTGGAAATACCTAGCTGGTATGCAGTAGCACTCTGGAATGAAGCCCCTTGTTGAATATTAAGTAGATTATCTCTACCCGAAACTTCCACATTCACTTGCAAACCTGTAATGGTCGGGCTGCCTAGGTTAACTTGCGAAACTTCAGTTTGGTTAGCCACACCACTTTGATCGATACTAATGTTCGCAGAGCCAGATATCTCATCCTGAAACACATTAGCATTATTGTAGGTACCATATTGTTGGATTTGAGCATCTGCAAAAAATGCGTCGGCATAACTTGCGGTGGAGCACAGCAGAAATGCGCACAATAACCCAGTTTTTATAGGAAGTTGATGGGTACGCATTAAATAAAACAGTTATTTTTTAGGCACACAGCTATTTGCGCCCGGATAATCTTTAGAAAATTCGGCCAATAGTTGTTTGTCTTGATAAACTTTTAAAAGCATCGATACATTGTCTGCATCGGAAAAATTATGGAATGTTATGGTGCTGCCCACGTTCTTCAATTCATGTTCAATCAGCGACACATGCCCACTGTTACCATGATTGGAAGTACCCGCAGGTCCACATTTATACATATTTATTTTGTAACGTAGTTCAATGGTTTGATTGGACACTACACGCGGCGTTATTTTTAATTCCGCAGCGTTGTGTTCAATTTGAAATTGACCTTCAATGGTTGGAGTTCTTGCCGTCGCGCCAACTGCCGAAGTGGCTGAAAGTAACAACATTGGAGCAGTACGGCTTACAAATCTAACTATCTTTTTTATCACAATACCCTCCTTAAAAATTAAGATAAAAAAAGGGTGAGCTTTCGCCCACCCTTTATCTTTATTCTATTAGTGCTGAACGATTGATGCTGAGTTACCAGCGCCGCCAGATTGACTAATAGAAGCATTATTAGACTGACCATCTTGGTAGATAGCAGCAACATTGTGAGCAGAAGAAGTTCCAGCACCAGATTGGTTGATAGAAGCTACGTTACCCGCGCCTTCTTGTGCAATCATAGCATCTTCGAAAGAACCAGCTTGGTTTACACGTGCAGAGTTGTTTGCGCCTTCTTGTGCAACGTCAGCAGTGTTTGCATTACCGAATTGGAAGATATCTGCAAAGTTAAAGCCACCATTTTGTTCAACATTAGCTACATTGTTGTTACCAGTTTGTGCAACAGATGCTGCGTTGTTGTTACCCAACTGCTCAATTTCAGCAAAGTTGCTGTCACCGTTTTGTGCGATTGAGCCAGTGTTACTGTTGCCAGTTTGGTCAACTTCAGCTTCGTTGTCGTTACCAGTTTGTGCGATAGTTGCTGCGTTGTTGTTACCAGCTTGGTCAACATCAGCTACGTTGCTGTTACCGTTTTGTGAAACAGACGCAGCGTTGTTGTTACCAGTTTGTTCAACTTCAACTGCATTGTTATTACCAGCAGAAAGAATGTCCGCTGCATTTGAGTTACCAGATTGCTCTAGTTCTGCAGTGTTGCTTGCGCCAGTTTGACGGATGTCAGCTGCATTGTTGAAACCAGTTTGCTCAGCTTCAATCGCGTTGCCGTTACCAGTTAGGTGTGCATCAAGAGCGTTGTTGTTACCAACTTGTGCAACTGTTGCTTCATTAGCGTTACCAACTTGGTCAATTTCAGCAGCGTTGCTGTTACCGATTTGAGCGATAGAACCAGCGTTGCCAGTGCCTTCTTGCTCAACTTCAGCGTCGTTGTTGTTACCAGTTTGAGCGATTGTTGCAGCGTTAGAGTTACCAATTTGCTCAACTTCGGCTGCGTTGTTATTACCAGTTTGCGCTACAGAAGCTGCGTTGTTATTACCAGCTTGGTTAACTTCAGCAGAGTTGCTGTTGCCAGTTTGCGCTACTGATGCATTGTTTTCATTACCTTGTTGTGCAACTTCAGCTGCATTATTGTTACCAGTTTGGGTAACTGTTGCAGAATCGCCGTTGCCTACTTGTGCAGTAGATGCGTTATTTGCATTACCAGTTTGTGATACTGCTACGGAATCACCAAAAGTGTCGCCTTGATCGTCAGCGCCTTGAGTGACAGTTGCGTTGTTGTCAGAACCAGCTTGGTCAACTGTTGCAGATGCATTGCCAACGTCGGCTTGGTCAACAGATGCACTGTTGTTGCTACCGATAGATTGGTTTACGGCTGCAGATGAATTGTTGGCTTCTACTGCTTGCGCAGTGTTTGCTAGTGCCATCAACATTACTGATGCAGCAATCATTATAGATTTTTTCATTGTGTTCCCCTCGTATTATGCTTTAAAAAAATTTATACCTTGCTGAACTAGCATTGGATGCGCCCAGAAAATATATGAAGTGGTTGTTTTAGGAAGACATCACTGCCAGCCCTTCAACGGTTATGCGGCAATGTACAGAGGGGTGCGCATATGACAATTCACCTTTTTAGGTGACATGAATCACACTTTAACGATTTTACAGGTGATGTTTGAGGATTTACAGCTTCATCACTGAGTTTCTATCGATTGAAATCAGGCCAAGTTGAGCTGCTTCAAAAACAGCTTCATTCTTGGAGTTAACCCCGAGTTTCTTGTATATACGCTTTAAATAGGTTGCGACTGTATTCACGCTAATTTCACTAACGCTAGCCATTTCTTCACGCGAGCAGCCTTTCGCCAGCATGCGCAACATTTCAAGCTCTTGCTTACTCAGCAAAGGCCTACCGTCTATGGTTTGGTGTTTATCTTGAAAGTTAGCAACTAACCAGCGCGCCATACGCGGACTAATCGGAGATCCGCCATCAATAAGTTGGTACAAAGAGCGAAGCATTTCGTCAGCATTGCACTCCTTGAGGACATACCCTTTTGCTCCCACACCCAAAGCCTGGAACAGGCTAGTTTGATCTTCATCATGAGTTACTATCATGGATTTATACTTGGCCGTAGTGTTCTTGCCTGGCGTATGAGGTTAACTCCCTCTCCGCCTTTTAACTGCAAATCCGATAATAAAATATCTGGCCTTAATTCCTCAATAAGCTTTAAACCATGTGGGTAACTGTCTGCGACGCCAACGACACAGATACGCTCATTACCTTTAATGAGTCGCACCAATCTTTTCAAATAGTTGATATCTGAATCAACCAGGATGGCTGTTGTACGCAAGAAAAGCCCCCCTTTCTACCTTAGAACAAAAAATGTAATTAAAGTCACACGCCCATTTATAGTGAGAATGACCCTTTAAAGCAATCCATTAACACCACACTAAGCACTCAACTATTCATAATAGTAAGCAACAAAAAACCCCTCTGGAGCTTTTAAGCTCAACAGAGGGGTTAGTGATAAATTCTTGGCATCGACCTACTCTCCCGTAGCGAACGCTACAGTACCATCGGCGCTAAGGCACTTCGCTTCTGA
>Ga0100393_10001422_pt1 | contig 24417 bp, 21 predicted proteins | sample CryGeymeta201517_FD_81546 | JGI IMG/M metagenome (GOLD analysis project Ga0100393, IMG submission 81546) | Groundwater microbial communities from Crystal Geyser aquifers in Utah, USA - Crystal Geyser metaG 2015-17 | ecosystem: Environmental > Aquatic > Deep subsurface > Groundwater | place... | reverse complement strand
TCGGTGAGTTGATGGCCTTTATCTTCTTTGGACCTATTGCAGTTTATGGAACATACTATCTACAAACTCTCAGATTTGATCTTGCTCCCATTATTCTAGGCTTTGCTCCAGGACTTATCAGTGCCGCAATTATGGCAATTAATAATTTGAGAGATCGCGCGACAGATTCAAAAACAAAAAAAGTGACTCTCGCAATACTACTTGGCGAAAAGAAGGCCCGCGCCCTCGTATTATTATTTGTAATGCTCTCTTCATTTATTCCATTTCTTGATATTGTCTACTTTTCGCGAAAACCTTTAGTAATTTGTGCAAGCTTTACGATCTATTTATTTTTGAAAACATGGAAAGCGGTGGCCCAGGATAAAGTTGACGAAAAATTTAATAATCACCTGGCCAGTACTGGAAAGTATTTATTCCTCTTTGGTCTTGTCTACGCCATCACTCTTACGATTTGATATGAATTTAGTAATCGAACAAGGCGAAACTTTAGTTCACCCATTTGACCAAATCATTATGTGGAAAGAAGTCTTCTACCAGGAAAGTTATTCAAAGCAGCTCGATTTCTTCTTTCTTGATAATAAGAACAATCAGTATCATATTCTTGGTGAAGTAAATCTCTTACCATTTTTTTGGAAAGATCAGAAAGCGACAATTCCATCAAACTTGGCCATTAAAGACCTTGATCATCTCGACCTGACAAGACCCTACTTTAACCTGATCGAAGATAATAAAATCGATCGTAATTATCAATTTGCAATAGAACAGGCCCTCCTCGCCTTTTTAGACATCAAGAACCTGCTTCCAAATAACTTAAATCTTAATTCAACACCGGAAGTTGAAATATCGACATTGCACACCTCTCATGAATCACCGCAGGACTTTAGCGGTACTGTTAAGATCAAAATTGGTCAAAGGACAGCAAAAAGTGACAATATACTTTTGCGCTCACTTGTCTCAAAAGACCTAAGAATAAGATTAGATGCAAATAGATCACTGACTCCTCAAGTTCTTGATCAAATTTTAGAAGATATTCCTGCATCAATGATTGAGTATATCGAAGAACCTTTTAACGATGTCATGCACTGGATGAACTTTTCCAGAAGAGATGAGTTTTTACTGGCCCTTGATGAAACACTTTGTGATGACCAGTATCTTCAAAAGTTTAATCATCTTAAAAACTATATCGGGGCCCTTGTCATCAAGCCCTCATTTAATTCTTCGATCTCTGAAGTTTTCAGCATGCTCACCGATCCAAACTATAAGAATATCGACTTAGTTCTAAGCTCAAGCTATGAGCCAGCTCAGTCTCTAAATACCCTTATTCATCTCGCAAACTATATCAACAAAGTTTCCCTTAAAGAGCAATTGGCCCATGGTCTTGGCACTCTAGTTCAAATGCAACAACAATCACTATTTAGTCTAGAAGGAACAAAGGTTCAGGCCTACACTTTTTCTCATTTTTCTCTATAATAGACTTAGAAATATTATCGAGGAGAAAGAATGAAATTTTTAAACGCGCTAATCTTAGTTGGACTTTTATCTTCATGTGGAATGTTTCATGCAAATCATCACGAAGGACATCATAAAGATGGAAAGTCTTGTTCAAGAGATGGTTCTAAGAAATGTTGTGACAAGAAAGAATGTGATAGAAAAGACAAGTCTTGTCATTCAACAGACGATAAAAAATAGTCTAAACTATTTAAATCACTGGCATTTTGATTGTTTAAGTAAAAGATAATCTGACACCTGCCGATAGGTATACAAGAGTTAAACTATCGGCAATATTTTGAAGGTATCTATGAAAAAAATAATTCCAATCGCAGTTATCCTAATGGCCCTTTCATCATGTTCTTCCTACCAAGTTGAAAAGAAGAATCGTACGATGGCAAGTGACCCATGCGCGCAGCGCTATTTCGTAAATGAGTACAATTACTTTGAATACTATGAAATGTGCCACGATCTCTAAACTCTTTCTTTAAGTATCGTATTTTTTTTGATAAATGCTTCTAAGACTATCTAAAATTCTAGGAGCATAATTGTGTTAAGAAAAATCATTCTCATCTCATCAATGACATTATGTGCTTTTGCTGCAGACTTTAAAGTTAAAGGATTTGTAGCACTTGATTTATTAAACCTCGAAAAAGTTGAAGGTCAAGAAGGATCAATCGGCTTAGGTTATGGTACTGCTGACGTAAAAGTTTACTTCAACCAAGAAGACTTTTCTGCAAAAATTAAGCTCGATATTGATGGCTCGACTGACCTTATGGAAGAAGTTCTTGTGATGTATCGTTTTGACGAAAACTACAAGATGACATTTGGAAAAGGAAAAATCCGCTTCCACCAAATGCACTATGGAATCTCAGATATTACCTACACTGATGGTGGGTACATGATAAATACATCTCACTCTTTTAGAGACCAAGATCGTAAGTATCTTGCAAATCTTGAAATTGGTCGTCGAAAGAACGGCTACTACCAAAACATCACTTTCTTTGGAAATAGCCAATCAATAAAGAGAGATCGCGATGATGCCTCAAAGCCCTACTTATCAAGTAATTCAGGGACAATTGAATATACACAAGAAAAGACCTTCAATTCAAAGTATGAAAGAGGTTTAGCATACCAATTCAATTTAACTCCAGATTATGAGACACAGTATTCAATTGCAGCTCTCTACTACTGGAGAGATATTGACCCTGATGCTGATTGGGCCTTTGATCTCGCTTATAATAAGAACACTGAATCTTTTGAAGTTTGGTTTGAGTATGTCTTCGCTTACACATCTAAGCATCCAAATGATAAGTACACATCAAAGAAGCAATACGATAATCTCATCCAGTTAGGATATCTTTACCGACTAACAGACAAGCTTGCAACGGGGATTAACCTTGAGGCTTCATTTGTTAGAAAGCAACATCATGACAAGAATAATTATGACTCATCAACTTCTGGCTACGGTCAAAGTAAGTATAATGATGGAGAGACTTCTAAATTCTACTCATACAAAGCAAACCCTGGTTTTCAGTACAAGCTTGCTCAAAGAGCACAACTTAACTATGGGCTTATCTTTGAAAGACAATATCGAAATGTTACAGGTAAAACAGATCTTGAGTACTACAACGCTTATGGTGCTAACCTAAGTGCTTCATTCTGGTTTTAAATAATCTATCATACTCTGGAATTGTCTAATTTTTAGTCAGTTCCAGATTCTTTCTATAAAAGTTTCAAAATCCAACTTAAGATCCCAAAATTTTATATAATTCTTAAATGAAGAAAATTATACTGGTAATGGCCGCACTTATCACTCATTTCGCTTGGTCCAATGATATTGGCCAAGAGATTCAGTCTCTCGATGATAAGTATCGAAACTTCATGGAATATCCAATTCTAATTTTTAATAAGCAAGAAATTATCGAAAAGCTCTCTGGAGATCAGGAAAGTGATATCCAAATTGTTAAAGTAGAGGTTTTAAAAAAGTATTCACTAGCAATTTCAGATAATGATGCTGATGATATATTAACTTATCATACAAAGTTAAATGGTTCAGCGACATCTCTTAGATTTAAAAATAGTGGATTTTGTGCTGTCTTTCCTGCTCAAATTGAAAATAATCGAGATGCTGAAGTCAAAAGACTTTTAGGAATATCTAATCAGTATAATCCCTACCCACAATATATTATCGAAAAGGCAAAAAGCATTGTCACGCTTGAAGAATTACAGCTAATGTCACTTTATCACGAGCTGGCCCATTGTCTTGATGATAACTATATTCCAAAAAATGAATATACAAATTCTCACAGTATTCACCTTGCAGAGGCTTACGCAGAAAGCTTAGGCCTGATGTTGCTACAACAAAAGTATAACTTTAGTAATCTCTTTTTACGAAGGGCCGCACTAAGAGCAGTCTACGCCAAGTACTTTGGAAAGCTATTATTAACAGACCCTTCAATCATGGTATTTGAAGAATATGAGAGAGAGATGGGAATAGCCTATGATCTCTCAACAGTTCTCCTTGCGGCCCAAGATTTAAATATCAGAAAAAAAAGTATTCACGAACTGAAGCAACTCGCATTTACAATCGTTGAAGGCAATAGCACACCATCACGTACGATTTCAGCAATTAGATTCTACCTAGAAAATGATAAAGAAAAAGCACTAGAGAAATATCATGACTATGCATTAAGTAGTCCCGACTTATTTTTTAGGACCTACTTAAATCTTTCTCATAAAATTGATTTCTATGAGAAAGAGCTCGATCTGTTATTAGAGTCTATTTGATATTGATTTTAGCAATTACAGGATCATGATCGGAGAGCCTTCCCATATAATCAGAATTGATATGAAGAGGTGCAACCTGAAGCTGATAATTAAAAACATTATTGGTAGCAAAGATATAATCAAGAGGTTGTGAAGTCCCATTATGATTTGTCGAATAGCGATCCGCTTCATCAACAAGAGCATCAACACCAAGTAAATTAGTCATATGATCACCTGCGAGAACTTTCATTGAGTTTTCGTTAAGGTTAGCATTAAAGTCCCCCATCACAAAAACGATCGCATCTGAATCATAGTGTTGAATACGTTGAACAAAGTTATTAATCATCTTTGCCAGTTTTACTCTCTTAGTCTCAGAACCTGAAATAAAAGGCTGTACAGCGCCCATTCGATCGGAGTCTCCAAGTTTAGAGTTAAAATGATTTCCGATAACAAAGAGCTTCTTTCCCTTATAAGTAAATTCAGAGACAATGCTTCGGCGAGTTCTTTCAAAAGCATCATCATTGACGTAAACGCGTCCTGGGTTATAATTAATTGAACCATTCGCTAGGATATAAGTATCCGCTTGAGAATTTGGCATTTTCCTTTCAGAGAATCCAAGTTTCTTCTTATTATAAATCATCGCAACTCGAATATTCCCACCAGGCTGCCCACCCTCACCATTTTCAATTGGATCAATATTGATAAAACCATAGTCAGCTTCTGTACACCCTGTTGCTGCGACAAGCTTTTGAAGAGTTTTTACCGCTGATGAACCACCTTTGAAGTCAATACCATTATAGTCTTGAATCTCAACAAGATTGACAATATCAGGGCACTTCAAGTTGATACGAATTGATTTTGCAATTTCATCAATTCTTCTTTGTTGATTACCAGCAAGGTTTTCAACATTATATGTCGCAAGAGTTAGAGAATCGACATCATTTTCAAAAGGAGCAATTGGTCTCTTATCAAGAGGAACCATTTGAGGTATTGGGGCTTCACTTGAAACAAGAGCTGTCAGAGCATCCTGCTTTTGTGGTACAACAACAGCAAATTCACCGCCACCAAAGAGATTCTTGCTATAAGTTAAAACGCCTTCGACTTCTCCACTAATTGTCTGTCCGACTTGATAGTAGTAATCAATTGGGATGCCAATTGAAAGGTGGCTTGAAATAATCTGTAAAATATCTGGATTGTGAAGATCTCTCTTTTCATCAACAATCACTCCGCCATCTGGAGTTTCATTGAGAAGTTGCTGATCACCATCGATTTTTACGTATAGAGTAAGGTGGCCTTTAGCACTAAGTTCTTCGAACTCTTCATTACCACCACGAAATCCAACAACTCGTGGAGAATTAAATTTTATTCTCATTCCTTCTAATGATTCATAGAAGTCGATAGTATCTTCAAGATTTAGTGATTTCTTATCGTTTAAGTTGCCATTAAATGTCGAAAAGTGTTTTGAAGGAATCTCTATACCACCGCGTCCAAGTTCAATCGCCTTTGGAAGAGTGTTATTTTTTGAGATAATACTTAGTTTCGAGACTTCTTTAATTGCAGTAAGAGAAAGACCACTTGAAGTCATATCTTCATAAACAACACCTGAAACTTCAACTTCATCTCCAATATCAACTACTAATGATTCACTATCTAAGTGTACAAAAATAGCCTCAGACGTTTTAGGATTTCCATCCTCAACTTTAGACTGGATATAGAGATCTGTTCCTCCAGGAAACCAATCAGCTGCGGCCATTGCCGTTACAATACCAGTAGTCTTTACCTTATTTCCGTAAAAAGGTGATAAGTGGGCCTCTCCTTGGATTTCAGAAATTGCTTTCTGCCCTACATCTGATAATACTTTACTTGTTACAAGGGCCCTTATTTCATCAAGATAAGGGAGTTCTTCAACTTCTCTTAGATACTTTACAAGAGACTCTTTAACAGAGATAAATTCACCAGAGTCACTAAGAGTACGATTCATTCCATTTTTATACTTATAACTTGGAAATGTTGTTCCACTGAAATAGAAATATTCACTAACTGCTATTTTATATTTTCGATTATCTTCAAGGCGAATACCTTCATCACCCTCAAAATTTTCAAAGCGGGCCATTCCCCCCACATAGTGAATATGGTAGCGAATACCAGCGACTTGAAAAGCTGCCGAATATTTTTCTGCTGCACGAGCAGAAATAAGTTCTTTGATATTTTTGCCACTCATCACACCAACACGAAACTGATCTTTAACTCCCGATGCAAAAGTATTTACAAGTTCAGTTATTTCAGAGGCGTTCATCCCCGGTTTTACCAGAGAGAAAAGTTCAGATGGAAGGAGTTCACTAGGAAAAAGTACGATGTCGAGTTTATTTGCAGATTTCATTGCCGATGCAACAAGATTTCCGGCCTTCGATGACTGCATCGAATTACTACTTGCAGTTAGCGCAACTTCATCATTTTGTAATCGATAGCCCTTGTCAGAACAAGACACCAAGATTAACGATACAAATAATAGACCAATAGTATTTTTCATAAGTATTTCCAATCTAGTTCATCTTCTTTAGTTGTAAGCTATAAATATCCCAAGTCGTAAAATGAGGATCAGTAGATTTATACTCAAAAATAACTTCGACTTCCCTACCAACTAGTGAGGCAGGAATTAAAGCAGGGCCTGATTTACTGATATTGAAAGAGTTCCCAAGAGGGAAATCTTCAAAACTTAAAAGTACTTCTGTCTCGGCCTTTCCAGCTTCTCTTATATAAATTTTAATCAATTCCTTAGGATCAATATTCTTTGCAAAATTTAAAGAATGCTCAATTAATATTGAATCAGCTGCAAGAGTTGAAAGATCAAATTTTGGAGAAAGAAGTCTGATCACTCCATCATTTTTATTCTTATATCCAGAAATTCTAATATTTTGGCTTTCTCCACGTTTATTAACAAAAAAATCTGCAGGGCTTCCACTCACAGGAGCTTGAACTAAATCAGCAAAAAACTCTGCAAGATTCATCTCTTTTATTGTCTCTCCAACCTCAACAGGTTTCGGTGTTTCAAAAGTCAAATCAACTTTAGATCTTGTAATCCCCTCACCTTTTCCGACAAAATCAAGAGAGATAATTTCCCAAGTTGAGCGATCGGTCGGTTTTTGGGTAAACTCAAAAGCGACAACAACTTCTTTACCAATATAGTCAGTTAAATCAAATGGGCCTGCCGTAAGGTCAGTCCAACTGTCTTCAATAATATCAGAATAACTCTTATGGTTGATCGAATCCCAAGATGCTAGTGAAGGATTTCCACCTTTATAGTCACTTGAAATTAAAATTTTAGCATTTTTTAGATCGAGATTTTTTGCGATTTCACGAATAATTAGATTCGCACTCTCAACTTTAGAGAGGTCATACTTCGACGAAATTAACCAAGTCGTCGATTCAGTTCCATTGCTATTGATAACAGCAAATTCATTTCCGCCACCACTTCCATATGTCCACTGTGCACCATCAGCACTTGTCGAAACTGTTTGAAAATTTCCAAGACCGCCTTGTACTTTATCAGTAAAAATAGAGCTCGGACGACTTTCGATTTCACCAATACTTTTATTGGCCGATAATTTAAAATCGTAAATATTCCAATTTAAATAATGACGACCAACTTTCTTTGAGTTTGCATCGTAGTGAAAAGCGATTGTAATCTTCTTCCCAGTGAAACGATCAAGAGAAATCTCACCACTTTTAACTTTATGAAAGTCTACAGAAGTTGGTAGTTTCCCCATTGAGATTTTAGTCCATTTTGCAGCACTAGGATCTCCCCCCTCATAGTCTGTTGAAACAACAAGATTATAAACATCTCTGATAAATTTCGCTCTATTAAACTCAACTCCTGTTTCTCTAGCATTACTATCAACACCAAACATATGGTTAATTTCTAAAGAAGCGCTATCAATATCAGTAAGATCAAACTCAGGTGAGATCAGCCAGGCACTTGTTCCTGTTCCCTTTATAAGAGCAAGGGACATATCCTGTTGCCAGTCAGTTCCCCAATTACCTGCATCGGCATAAGATCCAAAAGGTGCGATGCCATCACTAAAGCTATATTCAAATTGCTTCCATTTTAACGATGAAGTATCAAGCCCTGCAGCTGAAGCATATCGTGAAGCAATATCAGAAACTCTTTTAAAGTAGCGATCAAGCTTAGCTTCGTCTCGAGCTAACTTCGAAGCACTTTGATATTCTCTAATTGTTTCAATTAAGACTTTAATATAACTAATATTTCCTGAGTCACTATTAAGGGCCAGGACTGCTGTCTTAGAGCGCTTAACGGCAGAAATAATGATGTTTTTATCGGCCTGTGTTGAGTTTGATAATATCCTTCCCTTCGCGACATCTTCTTCAAGACCAAAGGCCATACTTTGAAGTTCAGAGAACTCTGGAGTCAGGTTTGTTACTTCAACACTCTCTTCTTTAGAACAAGAAACAAAAGAAATTGAAGAAAGTGATAAAACAAAAATAAAAAGCAGTGACCTCATAGGTTCCCCAATATTAAAGTGCAAATAATTTAGATCCATCAAAGTTGTAGTCAACTTTTATATAAAATAAGTAATCATTCTTTTTAAACGTACTTAACAAACGGTCGTCCCTAACGTCTGAACTGCTACTAAAAACTGGATTTTTAGCACGTAGCATTTCAAACTCTGGATTGATTGTGAAATTACCTTTCTTAAAATAACTTCCCACACCAAAACGATCTAAACCACCGTGAGATTTAGAATCATCAGCAGTTCTTAAAATATGTGCAGACTCTCTTTCTCTAAAAACAAAGTATTCACCTTGGTGACGGTAGAAAACATATGGAGTTGCGCCATCAAAGACATACGCTAATTTAAGTGCGTAAGCTGAGTCACTCTTACCAACCCAGTCTTGTATTTTATTTGTGCTATCAGCAAAAATAGGTTGAAATGGAGCTGTTTTATCAAACCAACTCTTTGATCGATTTACATTCCATGGTGCCTTACCTGCCTTAGAATAAGTAATTTCACCTTCAAATAAAAAAGAATCCAAAACATTGAATAGTCCATAAAAAGATGCAGCAGACTCTAGAAGTGATCCTGTTTGTTCTGACTTATCATGCGTTACATACTTAAACTCAATCTTCATTTGCCGAGCTTTCTTATAAGTCACACCAGCTTTATAACCAGTTGTTTCTTTTCTTTCCCATCTCGTAGCATTTGGATTTCCGACGAGGGCAAAAGTTGAATTACCAGGATATAAGAAAGTCGCTTTACCAATACCTGCATATGCACCAAGACCATTTTCACTTTCATATTTAAACACAAGTCCGGGAATCGTTTTCTGTGCGATTTTTTCATCATCACTAATTGTCCCACTAATAGAACTAGGAGTTCCTTCGAAATAATAAATTCTCGTAACGTCCCACGTATTGAATTCTTCACCAACTTCACCATCAAAATTAAACGGAAAATAAGTTAGTGAAAATGATTTACTCATATTGTAACTAATGTAAGTCTTATCCGAGTCAAGATCTGCTCCGATTGTCGTCCCACCTGAATCTTTATCAGCTTCATTCGTTTGCAACTCACCATCAATGGAGAATTTAATATTGTCATATTTATGGGAAGCAACTAGCTCAAACTTTGAAGTCTTATTATTAAAACGATTATCTTCTGGATATGTTTCAAAACCTAATGTGAACTTAGTGTTTTCAGAATAGTCATAAGCGACATCTAACTCTAACTCGACGGCATCCCCAACTTCAGTTTTCTTAGAACTTGAGTAAACATATTCTTCATAAGAAAAGTTTTTAAAGTAAAATTTCTCTAAATCTTTCGCAGATATAGTTAAAGAAACGAAACAACTAGTGGCCAAAACAGCGATAGCGGGTAACTTTTTAAAATGCACAACAAACCCCTTCAGTCATATAAATCGATTTGGTCAACTTATACTCCAAAGCTCCTTTCATTTCTACCTTCACTCCCTAAACGTGTAAAACTTATACCCATAAAAAAAGGAATATCTTGTGGAAATCATAAGGAAAATTTTGAGATTTTTTATTCTATTAGGATTGTGTTAAGAATTTCCAGACCCGAAAATTTGGGCCTGGAATAAGAAGAACTAATACTTTGTTAGCTGTCCATCACCCATGACATGAAATGTATCTGATGACTGAATAGTTTTAAAAACAGTTTCGGCCGTATAGTTTACACGAAATGTTGCTCCAGCAACCTTATCTTCCTTAGAACCATGATTTGAGATTTGAACAAGCTCTGATGATGCCTTAAAATCAAATCCCCATGCCACTGAAATATTAGAAGCAACAACATTTACACCAGTAAGAAATTTTCCGGCCCCCTCAAATGAACCACTATGTTGATACATCACAGTGTAGTCAAAAGAAATTACTTTAGATCCAAAACCGTTTTTATAAGTAACGTTGTATCTTTTTGCTAATGGAGCTGACCAATTTTCCATATCAAAGAAAGTTGCATCTAAGTCATCTCCCTTTTTAAATGGTATAACAGATATTCCATTCGCCATATTTACATCAACAACAGGTTTCCCAGCTTCAATGATTGGCCATATCTTCTTTCCAATAGCAATAATACCATCAATAATGAGCGCAATCTGCTTCAAGTCCATCTTCTCATAAGTTGCTTCATGAGTCCCTTTAAGCACAGGCAGTTCTTTTACTTGAATTTCTGAAATTTCAAAATAAGGATCATTGTTTTCATTAACAGTAAGCTTTTGAATGCTTACATTGGCAAAAGTTAGTTGAGCTAACATGAATACTGAAAATAATACCTTCATCGTCTCCCCCTTTGAATTAATCATGGGGAACAATACTTTTTTGACTTTATACAAGTCAAATAAAATATTCTAACAAGTCGTTTTCTAAGAAAGTTTAATAATTCCATAGAAATATATTAGTGAAATTAACAAATACCATGTAATTTTTACAAGATTAACTGCTCCAGCTAAGTGGGGACAGAAAATGAAAAGAATGAACTTCTCATTAAGTAAAACATGCGTATTTAATATATAAAACTTTGATAATAATTTGACTGCCAGAAATTTCTGCAACTGGCCTTAATAAATCCCTAAAGAAGGCTAGGAATTTATCCCCATTTAAATGGAGCAGTTAATACTTGTAATTCAAACATGAAAAATCTTTTTTGATTTTGTATTTCTTAAATTCAGACTTAAAAACATTCTTAAGAAGATTTTCAAAATGGGCAACATGACTTGCCCCTAGTATAATATAGATATCATTTCTTTTATTTACATCCACTTCATCTATTTTTTTTAAAAGGTTTGAAATCATAAAATAGTTTCTCCAGATAATCACAGAAGAGATATAATCATATGCTTTTACTTTCTCACCCTCTCGAAGGTTATTCGCATAATAGTGATAATCATTTTCGAAGTCTCTTAAGCCCGGAATATTTAAGTTCGAAGAGATCATCTCGATTTGATTTGTTACTTCTAATTTTAGGTCTTGAATTATTGGCACTATATCTTGCTGTATTTTTTTAAAATTACTAACAGTCAGAAAATAATCTATCTCTATTTCTTTATATATACCCAAGCTCGATAGTTTATGATGAAAAGAAATTTCATCCGATAAACCTGCATAACGAGCACTAAGACTAATAAGATCATCCAAGTACTGCCCCTTAGCTTCTTCGACTTCAATACGAGAAACGACCTCTTCTATTCTCAAAATTTGAGAATGGATTTCAATCAACAGCTTTGTCTGTGTCTCTTCCAATCCCCAGGAATTATTCAATGAGCTATTTCCAAAAAAGGCTTTATTAAGTTTTCCTACATCAAAATTTTGATCATTATTATTCTCGACGTAAGCATTTTCAGAGAAAAGCAAAAGTTTACCTTTACTTGCTTTTTGAGATAGTTCTGTTCGTTCAAGTCTGCAACTTAACTTATTATGATTCTCTCCAATAAGTACAATTTTCGCAGCATGCGAAATATTCAAGAATACCAATAATATGCATATATAAATTACTTTCATCCCAACTATCCATTTTTTAAAGAAATGGTTCATTTTTCTCTTTGTCATATTTTGCCAGAGAAAAAGCTAAAAATCGTCGAAGATGAAATGCTTACAATAGGTGTATAAAAGATTTACAGTAATATTTTTATTAACTGCTCCCATTAAATGGGGATAAATTCTAGGCTTTCCCTAGTGATCTATTGAAGCCTGTTACTAAAATTTATCACGGCCCAAAAACCAGAGAAATTTAAGCGTCAAATACGACAGTTTTACTAAGTGAGTGGTTAAATCCTGGTAATCTCTGTCCCCATTTAGCTGGAGCAGTTAAAAAAAAGCATTGACTTACGCCTCACTTACGCACAAAATTAAAGCATGGCACTTACTAAAAAACAAAAAGAAGTTTACGAATATATCAAATCATATACTGTTGAGCAGGAGGTTTCCCCAACCCAAAAGGAAATCAAGGACCACTTTGGTCTCAAGTCCTTTGGCTCTGTAAACAAGTATATGAAGTACCTTCAAGAAGCAAATCTTATTGACATGGACTGGAATGCTCGTCGCGGAATTAGAGTTTTAGAACTCGAGGCCAAGACCAGTCGTTCAACTCAAAGTGACCTCTATGAAGAAATTCCTCTGCTTGGAGATGTCGCAGCTGGTAACCCAATTGAGGCCCTTGAAAATCCTGACAATATGACATCTGTCCCAAAGACCATGCTTGGACGACCAGGAAAGTATTACGCCTTGAACGTTCAGGGAGACTCAATGATTGAAGACGGGATCTTTGAAGGCGATGTTCTCATTTGTCGTTACCAGGCCCAAGCGAATCAAGGGCAGACTGTAATCGCTGTCATTGATAATGAAGCAACAGTAAAGCGCTTCTACCAAAAAAACAGAGTCATCGAACTTCATCCAGCTAATGAACGTCTCAAGCCATTTGCCATTCGTGAAGATCAAGATTTTAGAATAGCAGGTGTCGTCGTAGGACTTCTTAGAAACTATGAATAATCTTTTTTCGCAAAGAACATTTAAAATAATTCATATCGACATGGATTGTTTCTACGCCGCTGTTGAAATGAGAGATAATCCTAAATTAAAAAATTTACCAATGGCCATTGGTGGACCATCAAAAACAAAAGGTGTCCTGTGCACCAGTAATTATAAAGCTCGCGAATTTGGTGTGCGAGCAGCAATGCCGACATTCAAAGCATTTCAACTCTGTCCAAATCTGATTCTCGTCCGTCCAAATTTCTCAAAATACGAAGCTGTATCAAAAATTGTTAGAGATATCTTCTTTGAGTACACTGACAAGGTTCAGATGATTTCACTCGATGAGGCCTTCCTCGATGTCACAGACTCAAAACACTTTGATGGTTCAGCAAGCCTCATTGCGAATGATATTAGAAAAAAAATATTTGAACGAACTGGTCTTACTGCTTCGGCGGGGATCTCTTATAATAAGATGCTTGCAAAAATTGCATCAGACTGGAATAAGCCAAATGGTCAATACTGTGTAACTCCACAACAAGCTAACGACTTCCTTAAAGATTTGCCTTTGAAAAAAATCTCGGGAATCGGTAAGGTCAGTGCTACAAATCTTGAACGCATTGGGCTTAAAACATGCTCGGATGTTTTAAAATATGATCTCCATGAATTAATTATAAAAATTGGCAAGAGAAGTGCCATCGATCTCTACGAGTCTTGCCTTGGCATTGACAACAGAGAAGTAGAAAATCGAAGACAGCGAAAAAGCTTTAGTATTGAGAGGACTTTCTTCAGAGATACTTCAAAGCTTGAGGCCATTGAATATATCGATTCACTCATCGAAGAGTTCGGAGAGAGACTAAGCGAGATCGATCAATTCCACTTAGAAAACCGTGCAATATCTCACCTCTATATAAAAGTACGATACAGTGATTTTGAGTCGCACACCCGAGAGATAATGCTCGATTCCTTACATGCACAGCAAATACTTTCTAATCTGACTCTTGATTCTAAGGCCATCCTCATGATAAGAAATGCTATTGAATCTTTTATTCATAGTTCATCAAAGGGTATAAGACTTTTAGGAACAGGGATAAAGTTTAAAGACAAACAAAGCCTTCAAATCCCTCTTCCTCTTGGCGAGATTGCATGAAATATTACTCAGACTTCTTTAATTCAAATCATGCCTTCATTAAAAACTATTTTGATTATCAATCATTTTGGAATGAAGTTTTAAAGACAAAACTATCGACCTCACGTTTTCAAGTTGTCAAATGTGATTCACCAGACTCGCTTATTAAGTACTTCGCAGTTATTGGGAGTGGAAAAGTAGCAATCATGCTGGATCCAAGTCTTCCAGAGGATACTGCCTCTAACTTATTATCGCAGTTTCATATCGATTTTAATTTAGAAGAAAGTGAATATTTCAAAGAAGTTGAAATCAATCACGATAAAGTCTCGACCATCATTTTTACTTCAGGCTCAAGTGGTTTACCAAAGGCCATCGAACTAACTCATCATAATTTTTTAACGAGTGCATCGAATACTAATTTCCACTATGGTATCCATGCCGATGATTGCTGGGCAATGACTCTCCCCTTCTTTCATGTTGGTGGATTAATGATTGTCTATCGAACAATACTTGCAGGGGCCCAAACTGTTTTTTGTGATCCAACAAGTATTTCCTTATCTTTGAGAGAAAATTCAGAAATAACAATTCTCTCATTAGTTGATATACAATTACAAAAACTACTTGCAGATAAGAATTGCATTGCTCTCCTTCAAAAGCTTAAAGGTATTGTTCTAGGCGGAGCGAAGACAAGTGAGGAAACTCTAAGACAGGCATCCTCATTAAAAGTCCTCCTCTCTAACTCATACGGACAAACAGAGACCTGCTCCCAAATTTTTGCAACTCCGTTTACATGTGATCTTGAGATTTTGAAAACCGTTGGTAAAGCGATCGGAAATACAAAAATTGAAATATCGAGTGAAAACGTCATCACAATCTTCTCAGAATGTATTGCGAAGGGAATTTTTAAGAAAGAAAATTTCAAAGGTAAATTAATCACTTCCGATATCGCAGTATTTGATGAAAATAACAATCTCTGTGTTACTGGACGTGCTGATGATATTTACGTTAGCGGCGGTAAAAATATAAGTCCCCACAGTATCGATAATCGAATAATCAAAATGAATTTAGCAATCAGCGCGAATAAGACTGTTGCTGTCAATGATGACAAGTTTGGGCAAGTAGGAGTTAGTTTTGTTGAAAGCAATACCTATCTTGATCACACGAGTTTTCTTGAAAAGCTTAGAACTAGCTTACCTAAGTATCACGCTCCAAGAATGCTAATTCAAACTAAGAGTTTTGATACCATCAAGAACGGGATTAAAATCTCTCGCTCTAAACTCGAAAGTATTGCACAAATCTTATACCTCTCAAAAGAGGTCCTCGGTGATCCACTAATACGAGGAAATCTATCCAAAGAAATTCTGATTGTATTTCATGGCTTCATGGGAAGCTATCAGGACTTCAATTTCTTAGGGCCAGTGCTCGAAGAAGACTATCTCGTGATTTATGCAAACCTCCCGGGTCACAACGAAAAACTAATAGAGAAGTATAATTCTTTTGAAGAATATCTTGAAGACTTAGACCAAGTTATTAATTCTCTTTCTAAGCTCGCAAATATTTCAATCCTTGGTTACTCACTAGGCGGCCGTGTCGCAAGCGCTCTCGTCATGCATAACAAGCACGTCAACACTCTCCTACTTGAATCCTCAGGACTTGGTATACCTGAGGAAGAAAAGGAGGCCCGAGCTCTTAAAGACGAGCACTTACTCGATAATATCGATGATGATCTTAAGCTTAAAGAGTTTCTCATCTCTTGGTACAAGCAAAATCTATTTAAAGGGATTGAAAACTCACAAAGCTACAAGAAACTGATTAATAAGGCCCATCAAAATGTTGAGGGTTGGAAATATTCTCTAAGAATTATGGGCCAGGCAAAAATGCCAAGCATTGATCCCGACATTCTTGTCTCCAATACAGAGCAAACAATATATATCTTCGGTAAAGAAGATACGAAATACCAATTAGTCGCAAACTCCTTCCAGCGAACAATTCTTATTCCAGATGCCTCACATAACACTCATGATACTAATAGAATCAGCTACCTAGAGGCCATCAAAAGTTCTTTACTCAAGTAAATTTCGCGACTCTCCGATGAGACTTTAATGAAGATCTCATCCCAACAAATTGACAAAGGCATTCTCGACGAACTGAGAGAAATAAAGAAATCCCTCCAGGACAGTGAGCGTCGTGTTGTGCTTGAAAAGATGACCCCTCAACAAACAACAAACTCTCCCTACTTCCCAGATCGCGCTTACGCCAACCCACTTGCCGTCAAGGACAACCCAGAAGAAACAAGCTGGAAAGAAGTCCCGACCTATGAAAAAACGCGGGAAATCGAAATTGACACCTCTGTACAACGTGCTGAATTTACTTCACTTAATGGCAAAAAACTTAACATTATCTAACATCTATTAAAATTGTCAGGTTTTTGTTGGCCATAATATTAATGTTATGTGTAATATTTTTTCCTAGTTAAAGATGACGTGGAGAAATGATGAAATTAGTAGCACTTTTAACAATTGCAAACTTAACAGCTTTCGCAGGTAACAAAACAATCTGTGGACCAAGTGACGATAGAATACTTTCAACTAATACAAAAATCGGTAGACTTCTTGATTCAAGAACAGGTGACGGTGGATGTACAGTAACAATGATTTCTAAATCATGTGGTGTATCAGCAGGACATTGCAAGTCAGTTTTAAAAGTTGCAGAATTTAACACATCAGAATCAATCAATGGAAATATTCAACACCCAGCAGCTAAAGATGTTTATGATATCGATCAAGCTTCGATTGCATATAAGAACGGTGGCCCAGGAAATGACTGGTCGGTATTTAAAGTTCTTCCAAATAATGAAACTAGTCTATATGCAGGAGATGTCCAAGGATCATACGAAGTTGCTTTTGAAACTCCAGAAATTGGAGACATCCTAAGAATTACTGGCTACGGTTTAGATTCTGAACCAACAAAGAATCTTGCTCAACAAACTCATACAGGTGCATTACAGTCTACTGGAACAACAACTAGAAATACTGATGATGAAGATAGTTGGAATGGTAGACCATACTCTACTCTTACACACACTGTCGATACAATGGGTGGAAACTCTGGGTCAACAATCATTAGAGAATCTGACGAGAAAATTATTGGTATTCACACTCACGGTGGTTGTTCATCATGGGGTGGGGCTAACCAAGGTACACTAATCGCAAAACATCCGGAATTAACACAAGCAATTAAGTCTTGTCTTGACTCTGATAAATAAGTTTAAAAAAGCTCCTTAACGGGAGCTTTTTTTTTGTCTAAAATCGATGTTATGAAGACAAAGAAATTAATAATCACATTTTGCCTTTCACTCTCAGTAATCATCCTCATCTTGTGCTCTATCTTTCTTAATCTCAAGGCCGCACTGGCACTTAGTCTGTTCACACTTCTAATTAGCATGGCATTTACTTTAACTCTTCTTGAAAAGAAAGTAAGACAAACTCGTTTTGAGATAAATTCAGGAAATAAAGATCGAGAATATCCTCTATCCTATTATGAAAATGAAATTTCAAATTTCTTTACACTACTTAGATATACCAAATTAGATGATGGTTATATGCCAATAGGCCTTGGTAAAATTCAATCTAATAAAATAACAATTTCTAAAGACTCCTTATCAATAGTGATTGAAGGTCCTGAAAGTATTTTAAAAATTCTGAGTGAGAGTTTAAAGACGCCGGGATCGACATTTGAAATAACGTGAGGACTTTAGTCATCCTCACGCCAAGGTATTAGATTATTTTTTCTTCTTTGTTTTCTTTTTCTTACCGGCCCCACCTTTTTTCTTTTTCAAGATGATACCACCAATAACTGCCGCACCGATGATAAGATAAAGCATCATATCTTCAGCACCAGAACCACCTTTACCACGACCTTGCTTACCAACACCAATATCTTGTCTACCAGCATTGTCATCAATGAAGTCCCCTTCACCACCAGGAATTGAACCAGACTTAGAGCCAGCTAACTTAAAGTCTGTTGGAGCTGCTTTTTTCTCAGCAAAAACTTTTAACGTTTCAACAATCTTATCAAAGATTGGTCGATAACTATCGTAATGATCTTTTGATACAGAGAAAGTTACAGCTACACCAAGCTCACCCTTAACCGTTGCAAGGTATCTCGTATAAAAACCTGGAACTTCAGAAGCTAAGTGAAGAGAATCAATCCACATATGGTTTTGAGTAGGGATCTTTAATTGCTTTGTGTATTTTGCTTCAGAGATTTGTGTTTTTCCACCAGGAAGCTTAAATGATTTTGGTGCTTGAAGATAAGCTTGATACTGAGGAAGATCATCTTGTGGGCCACGTAATTTGGCCGCGAGAATGATAATCGCTTCTTTCTTTCTCTCTTCATTAACAGACTGGCAAACCCACTCTGAACCTTCCATATCACATTCCCAACCAGTTGGTAGGAGGAACTCACAAAATTGACTCGTGAAAGTTTTTGCAAAACCCATGGAAGTAAAAAGTGTGATCATTAATGTAATCAGTAGCTTCATGTAAATTCCTTTATTCGAACAATCTCAATATCATAATCGTATTTATTTAAATTTCATAATTTTCATACATTTCGGTTATTTAACTCTAACAGTTAAGCCTTTTTCAATAGGCATATCTTTGTAGCGTTTTGTTAATCTTACAATCGCCCAATTTGGACCACTTTCATAAACAACACCTGAGGCAATAAGAACGTTACCACCAAAATAATCAGACTTATAAATATCAACAGCTGCACCCTTGGCAATATCCTGCACAAGCCCTTTATCAATTTTGAGAAATTTCCCTCTTGGAGAAACTTTGATGATCGTTGCTTCAGAAGTATATTCCTTAAAAGCATTTTCTAATCGCTCTTCCTTACTTACTCCACCAGTATTCCATGACAGCGAAACAAGTCCCTCGAAAGTCTTATCTGTCGAAGTACCAGACATCGTCTGACCACCTTCAAATGAAAGGCGATACTTGTTGCCCATTAAGACTCTAATCCCACCAAAAGGCATGGCATAGCTTCGATTAATCGAGTTCCATCGACCGGTCTGTCCATTTGCATTTGCAGGTTTTAACTCTGGAGCATCTGCATATTCATCTGACCCCAAAGAGTATATCCCCTTAACTCCACCCCAAAAGGCCCAAGAGTTAAAATTCTTTATTGCAGCAATACGATAGGGAAGCTCAGGAGAAAGATCATTTGGAGGGGACTGATAGCCAAGCGAGGTCTCAATTGTCGTCCACTTCGAAATAACAGCATCAAGGTGTGCAGTTAAAAGAAACGATGGACCAGAATCACCGAGAATAATTTCATCTGCAGGCACATTTGCGCTACTTGAATACACTTCATTTTCGTATGGACGATATCGATACTCTCCGGAGATCGCAAAATGATAATCACTATTATTTTTAAATTGATATTTAAATTGAGCAGCTACCGACTCAATTCCTGATGTCGAATTTTCTGTATCAGTATTAGCACTTGTTACTTGTCTAAATTTTGCATTAACGCCGATTTGAATCTGAGCAGTATACCCATAGGCCAGAGTAAAATCATAATCCATCAACTTATAATCATCATCTTCTTCAAGCTCTACTTCATTACCATCAATATCGTAGTAACTTAAAGTTTGCGAATAAAGCAATGAGAGGTCGACACCAATCGCACCAGGATTGAGTGTTGATGAACTCAACGGATAAACCGTACGCGGGGAGGCCAACAAAGTGAACGGTGTAAGTAATAATGTAACAAAAAGTAATCTAACCATATAATTTTCCTTATATAGATAGATTACTAAAAAAATAGTTTATGACAAATTGAAATCTTAAGCTGACTTTTTTGCCGTATTATTTAAAACAGCATTATCGTGTGGAATAAAGAAATATGTATGCCAATGACCTTCACTAAATGAGAAACTAAAGTCCCCACCGACCTCTTCACAAATCCGACTAATTGAATCAAGTCCTAACCCACTTCTTTGCCGAGCCCCCAAGTCAAGTATTACACGACCAAGATCTTTATCGAGATTGATTTTTTCGTGATTCAATTTCTTTGGCTCATTAATCACTGTCGTATGTAAACCATCGGCCTGGTAGTCAAAAATAAATTCAACACGGCTACTTTGGGCCTCATAAACATTTTTAATAATATTAGTCATGATTCGATGAAATAAAATTATATTGACGGTACAATTTCTAAGCGTATCAGAATTTTCTTGATCCGATATTTCACCCTTAAGACTAATAAATATTTCTTCACCATGTGTGAAGAATGCATCAATTAGTCCGTAAACACGCGCCAGAGCAATTTGAAACGGAACATCTTTCTTGCTTGAAATTAAATCTTTATGTTTAAAACCAAAGTGATGTTGAATATTTTCCTGCAAGAGCTTTAGCTCACCAATAAGATTATTAACTTCAGTTTGATCAATACCATTGTCCTTCTTTGTTCTTAAAAAAAGCAGCATCGAATGAGTATGATTAATCACATCATGAAAGAAAATTCGATCATGTCGTGATGACGAAATTTTATGTTCATCGCTTGAAATGGAAAGTAGTTTTGAAAAAATAATTTTTCGACCTTTAAGGTATTGTTCAAGACCCCAAAAAACAGTGGACAACGCCCAAAACGTAAATGCCATAAAGCTTATTAATTCGCCTTCATTAAAGAATTCACCTTTCTTATAACTTTCAAAGAGTATCATTGAACAAAATAAAACGGTGTACACAAAAAGACTTTTCTTCTGTGCGATTGATTCTTTTGATGTGGAAACGAAAGTAAAAAAATACATCGACATCATGGCCGGGATCATCGACATATAAATATATTCATTCTGCCCATGGGCGTAGCTCATCCCAATGAATGAAATAAACTGAAAGAGAAAATATGCAGGAAGCTCAGTACCGCTACGATGAAGATGAGAAAGTTCCCTAGTGTTAAAATACATAATTGCATTTCCCAGCGTCAGCAAGGAAATAAAATGTGCATGAGAGAAAAAATTTGGTTCATTATAATAGAGGATACACCATAGGAGCGAAGACGTTAAAAATGATGTAAACTTATAAAGCTCGATCGGCCAGAGAGTATTAAAATATTTCTTCGCAAAATCAACTGGCATAAAAAAGGCCTCTATAAAAGAGGCCGATTATTTTATTTTACAAGATCATATCTTGCTCGACTACCAAGGGCCTCTTCGATTCTTAGTAGCTGGTTATACTTTGACATACGGTCACTTCTTGATGCGGAACCAGTTTTAATGTGTCCACTTCCTGAAGCAACAGCAAGATCAGCGATGAATGAATCACTCGTCTCACCTGAACGATGCGAGATGATTGCCTTAAAGTTATTTTTAAAAGCAAGATCAAGTGTTTCAAAAGTTTCAGTTAAAGTTCCAATTTGGTTTACTTTTACTAGAATTGAATTTGCTTGTTTTTGCTCGATACCAGTTTGAAGAATTTTCTTATTTGTTACAAAAAGATCATCCCCTACTAGTACAACTTTATGACCAAGCTTTGCAGTCAGTTTTTGCCAACCATCAAAGTCTGCTTCATCAAGTCCATCTTCAATAGAATATATCGGATACTTTGAAGAAAGATTTGAGTAGTATTCAATCATTTCTTCACTCGAAAGAACCTTTCCTTGCATATGATATTGGCCATTCTTATAAAATTCACTTGCAGCTGAATCTAAAGACAGACTAATTTGCTCGCCTGCTCGATATCCAGCAGCTTCGATCGCTTTTAAAATACATTCAATCGCCTCTTCGTGCGAACCTAAGTTTGGAGCAAAACCACCTTCATCACCAACGTTAGTTGAGTGACCAGCATTTGATAAAACTTTTTTAAGCTCATGAAAAATTTCAACACCAGCTCTTAGATTTTCCGAAAATGGCCCTTTGATATGTGGAACAATCATAAACTCTTGGATATCAAGATTATTTGAAGCGTGCTCTCCACCGTTGATAATATTCATCAGTGGACATGGAAGTCTCAACTCTCCCACAGCATTTGGAATTTTCAAATCATTATAGAGATAATCATATAGGTCTTTCTTTGCATCGAGAGCACCTGCACGAGCTGTTGCCATTGATACTGCAAGAAGTGAGTTGGCACCAAGATTATCTTTATTTTCAGTTCCATCAAGCTCAAGCATTTTCTTATCAATTCCAGAAAGATCATGTGAGTCAGAACCAATAACTACCGAAGAAATTTTATCATTAATATTTGAAACGGCCTTGCGTACAGATTTTCCCAAAAAGTAAGACTTATCACCATCTCTAAGCTCTAAAGCTTCTTTCGAACCAGTTGAAGCTCCAGAAGGAACGGCCGCACGACCCATATTTCCATCTTGTGTAAAAACATCGACTTCTACCGTTGGATTTCCACGAGAATCAAGAATTTGTCTTGCTTTGATACTTGTAATTTTACTCATGATATTTCCTTTGTTTTATTGAAAATTTTGCAAATTATATAAAGACTTCATCAATTTTTAAAGCGTTAAAATCATTTGACACTCCACTTTGAAAAAATAAGAAAGTATCTTGTCGCTCACTCCCCTCACTCAATCCAAACTTTCCAAGTAGCAACGATTTAACGCGGCTTGCGACCATTGGACATGGAGAGATCATCTCACCACTTAGGAACGTTTCTAATTGATCTTTAATCAAAGGATAATGAGTACAACCAAGAATCAGGTAGTCATAATCAGTACGAAGACTTGCTAACTCTTTCTTAACATCAACTTCAAACTCATGTCCTTTATTGAAGAAATTATCTTCAATAAGCCGGGCCAAATGAATAGGCGTAAAGACATCAAGGATATCGTTTTGATCTAAACGCTGCTTCAGCAATTTAAAGCGTTTCGAGTTTCCTGTTAGTGGAGTTGCAAGAACAACACCTTTTCGACCTTTTAGCTCGGGGCGTTGATTAATAACGTTAATATACGGCTCCACACCAACGAAAACCAGCCCAGGGTACTTCTGGCGTAGATGGTCAATTGCAATCGCCGTCGCCGTATTGCATGCAACAACAATAAGCTCGGCCCCCTTACTGATGAGGTTTTGAACGATACTCTCGCAGCGTCCAATCACAAAGGAGTCATCTTTTTGACCGTAGGGATTATTTAAAGAATCCGCATAGTAGATCATTTCAATATCAAGGCGCAATTTAGCAATCTCTCGCAATATGCTAAGTCCACCTATCCCAGAATCAAAAATTCCTATTTTCACCATAGACCAAATCTCTTCAATTAACTATGATTAACAATATCAAAACTTTAAGGAAATGCCATATGATATCTTTCTTTTATTCAAAGCTTTATTCGAAGAAAAGATTAAAGAATAAATTCTCAATTGCTCCAAAAGATATATCCAATTTTGCAGTGAGCGTTAACGAGTTACCTCTTTATGGATCTTTTTCATGTAAGTACACCTTCAATGAAATGGGCGTAGACTATGGATGTGAACTCGTCACAACAGATAAGCAAGTTAACTTTACACTTAGTCGAAACCTAATCGTTAAAAAATACACCGACCAACGCTACCAGGGTCGAGATATTGTTCAAAAACTAGAAAGAAAAAAAGACTTCATTATTGATCACCTTATTGCAAAGTTCATTACAAATCTTGAATCTCTAACCCCTGAAGTAAATCCAGGCGAAGAAAAAGTTATTGAATGGCTGCGAGTTTCGACTGAAGTTTTAAAAAGAGCGATTTCTAAAATTGACGGTATCGACACAATTTTACAATACAAAATTTTCTTCACTCCGCAGAGCGTTCGGATCATCGCTTATAATGTCGATCTTGAACTTAAAATTGTTGAAGGGAAGGTTATGTTTAAGGCGTTTAATTATAAAGATAATAAAGAGACTAATTCGCAGCCTGTTTATAATGTTCTAATTAAGGCACAGTACAACGATATTTTTAACTATATCATTCAACTTTTTAAGGCCATAAAAGAGTGCGAAGATTCTCAACTCTCTTAAACTGCTCCAGTAAAATGGG
>Ga0100393_10001416_pt1 | contig 24490 bp, 21 predicted proteins | sample CryGeymeta201517_FD_81546 | JGI IMG/M metagenome (GOLD analysis project Ga0100393, IMG submission 81546) | Groundwater microbial communities from Crystal Geyser aquifers in Utah, USA - Crystal Geyser metaG 2015-17 | ecosystem: Environmental > Aquatic > Deep subsurface > Groundwater | place... | reverse complement strand
AGTAAAGAAGGTTCAAATTGCACATTCGGCTTTTAAGTGGTTACTTGTGTTTAATGTCAATTGTAACCATTTGTAAACGGATAAATTTATTCTATCAAATAGATTTAATTCCCTAAATAATAAAGAGTACAGTCTAAAAAGTCAGAAAAATAAAAAATGCCACAAAGTTAATAAGATACACAAAGGACTGAATTGCAATATTTTAAACTTTGTGGTAGCTTGAGTCTTGGTGTCTTAGTGGCAAAGAGATGACTTTTTTGACTGAACTCAATAATTAATCTCCTTTTTAGTAATTTCACAAAAAAATATATTGCTACTAACTTAAGCAAAAATGAATAAACAAGAAATCGAAAACATAGAATTAAAATTTCTAACTATTGAAGATTATCAAGAGTTGAAAGCGGCAATGATACTGGCTTATAAATCTATGCCAGATGCTTATTGGGAAAAAGTTCAAATACAATCATTAATAAATAAATTTCCTGAAGGGCAGGTAGTTATAAAAATCAATGGACTTATTGCAGGTTGTGCATTATCATTAATTGTAGATTACGATATATATACAGAAAATCATACCTATAAAGACATTACACATAATTACTCCTTCAGTACACACACTAATGATGGCGATGTACTTTATGGAATTGATGTGTTTATAAAACCAGCATACAGAGGTTTACGATTAGGAAGAAGATTGTATGACTACAGAAAAGAACTTTGTGAGAAACTAAATTTAAGAGGAATTGCATTTGGAGGAAGAATTCCAAATTATCATACATATTCCAATGAGTTGACACCAAAGGAATATATTGAAAAAGTTAAAAGAAAAGAAATAGACGACCCTGTGTTGAATTTTCAGATATCAAATGATTTCCATCCAACAAAAATAATGAAAGGTTATTTAGAAGGAGACCAAGCATCTAATGAGTTTGCCGTGCTGATGGAGTGGGATAATATTTATTATGAAAAACCTAGTAAAAAAGCAGCTACAAAGAAAAAAATTGTTCGATTGGGGTTGATTCAATGGCAAATGCGACCGTATAAAAATTTGGAAGAATTAATGCAACAAGCAGAATATTTTGTAGATACTGTTTCAGGATATCGTTCAGATTTTGCATTGTTTCCTGAATTTTTTAATGCTCCGTTGATGGCTGGAAATAATCATCTTTCGGAAGCAGAATCTATCAGAGAATTGGCAAAATTTACCAATGAAATTGTCCATAAATTTTCTGAATTGTCTATTTCTTATAACATCAACATCATTACAGGTAGTATGCCTGAAATTAAAGATGATCTTTTATACAATGTAGGTTATTTGTGTAAACGTGATGGTACCATTGAAAGATATGAAAAAATACATATAACTCCCAATGAAGATAAAGTGTGGGGCTTGCAAGGTGGTAGTGAAATTAAAGCATTTGACACTGATTGTGGTAAAATTGGAATACTGATTTGCTACGATTCTGAGTTTCCTGAATTAAGCAGGTTGCTTGCTGATGATGGTATGGATATTTTGTTTGTACCATTTTTAACAGATACACAAAATGGTTACTCCAGGGTACGATATTGTGCTCAAGCTAGAGCAATAGAAAACGAGTGTTATGTTGCCATTGCAGGAAGCGTTGGTAACTTGCCTAACGTACACAATATGGATATTCAGTTTGCTCAATCCATGGTGTTTACACCCTGCGATTTTGCTTTTCCTACAAATGGTATTAAAGCAGAAGCAACACCAAATACTGAAATGATATTGATTGCCGATGTGGATATTGATTTATTGAGAGAATTAAATCAATTCGGATCAGTTAAAAACCTCAGAGATAGAAGAAAAGATATGTACGAATTGAAGCGAAAAGGGGAGTAGTTACTTTGCTTTATTTTCTTAGAGGTTGCAAAATAGCATTTGCTATTCAGCTTGTTGAGTATTTTATGCACTTTCATCAAACATAATTTCGTCTGAGCTGCCTATTTTATATGACGGTTTGTCAATGGGTAATGTAAAATAAAAAGAGGAACCTTTACCTTCCATACTTTCAACCCATATTTCACCACCATTTTTTTCTAACAATCCTTTTACCAATAGCAATCCAATTCCAGCCCCTTTATCTTTTTTTCTTGTTTCTGAAAGCGTTTTCATTTGTGGTGTAAATAATTTTTCCATTATTTCTTTCGACATTCCAATTCCAGTGTCCTTAACCTGAATAATAATTTTGTCATCTTTGCTTTTGGCAGAAACTGTTATTTCCCCACCTTTTCCGGTATGTTTTATTGCATTAGAAAGGATGTTTTGAATGATGCAGATTAACATTTTTCCGTCTGCAAATACAGAAGCATCCACATCAATTTCATGATGAAGACTTATTGTGTTTATTGAAGCGTTCTCTTTCAATGTTTCAAATACTTTATCAATATATTCGGTTAGTTTTAGTTGTGTTGGAGAAAATACATCTGAAGCGTATTTTATTCTTGCCCATTCAACCAAATAATCTAACATATTCAATTCATCTGTTGATGATTTATAAAGTAAGTCAAGCATTTCCTGAACAGCATCAGGTTTCATTTTATGAAAATTTTCCTTCAAATATTTTGCTGTCCCTATAATTGACGACAGTGGACTTCTCAAATCATGTGAAAGTATTGCCATAACACTCTCTTTATGCGTATTCAAATCTTCCAATTCTCTCACATATTTTTTTATAGCATCCTCCGATTGTTTCCTGTCTGTTAAATCCCGTAAAATTTTAACATAGCCCAACATCTCTCCTTCCTTTCCGATGAGCGGAAAAACAATTCCATAAGCATAAAACAGGCTCTTGTCTTTTGCAATGTGCCATCTGTTGTCGGTTGCTCTGCCTTCTTTTAAAGCTGTTTTTATCTCTTTTTTTGGAACACCATTTTTTAAATCTTCTTCTGTAAAAATGATATCGAACGGTTCTCCTATAACTTCTTCTGTTTCGTACCCAAATATTTTTGTTGAGCCAAAACTCCAACTATTTATTTTGAATTCTTTATCTAAAGTAAAAATTGAATAATCCTGTAAACTGTCAATTATTTGGCTATAAAACTCTGTTGTCGGTATGTATTTATCTTTAAGAACCTTCGGATTATCTTGTTTATTTTTCATGAATTAGTTAAGTTGTTTTGTTATTGTTTCTGCCATCATTACATCTATTCAATTTAGGAAGTAGTAGCAAATCTAAACCTTCAATAATTCATCAAAAGTAGGTAAAAAATAGCAGTAAACGAAGTAATAGATTTTTTGGGGACGTACGACAAATTTCCCTTTCAGTAAATGAAAGTATTGGAACATTATAAGAATTAAGTAAGGATGCGACCTTTGATAAATTTCGTTAGTAGTCGTTCATTGCGAGGGAGGTACGACCGAAGCACCACAGCCTGCCCCGATTTCTCGGGGAAGTAGCATCAATTCCTTAATTTACAATAAAAAAGAGTTGATAATCTGTTTAATCGAAGGACAGATTGCTACAGCTCCAACGCTCAATCCAAACGCTTGGGCTTCGCAATGACGCTAACGAAGGCAAAAAGAAAAAGTTAAAAGCCTCGCTGTTCCTATTTAACTGATGAAAAATAGTAAAAGGGAAATTTGTCGTACACCCATTTTTGGTGTGAGAGTTGTACTTCGCCAGTTTATCTGGCTGAACTATCGGTCTCCGGCTTTGTTTCTTACAGGTTTTAATTTTGTTTTCTTGCTAACACCACTAATTTACTGTATAATAAGTTTTCGTTAATAGGTTTTGAAATATAATCATCCATTCCAAATTCTTTGCATTTGGAAATATCTGCTGTGGTTACATCTGCTGTTAAAGCAATGATTGGAATTTGAGATTTCATTGTTTTGCGTATGTATTCTGTGGTCTGAAACCCATTCATTTCAGGCATGTGTAAGTCCATCAAAATAATATCGTAGGTATTGGTTTGTAATTTTTCTATAGCAATTTTTCCGTTGCTTACTATTTCGTGTTCAAATCCAAAATCACTTAAAATAATTTTGATTAATAATTGATTTAAAGCAACATCTTCGGCTACTAATACCCGTAGGGTTTTAATTTCTGAATCCAGTTTTAGTACTTCTATTTCTTCTTCTGATTTTGTAGCTGTTTTTCCAAAAGGCAAGATGAAACTAAATGTTGAACCTTCGCCAATCTTACTTTTTAAGCTAATACTTCCTCCTTGATTTTCAATTAATTGTTTCACAATAGCAAGTCCCAATCCTGTTCCTCCATAAAAATTAGCGGTATTGGTTTCAGCCTGTTCAAAAATATTGAAAATTGAATCTATTTTGCCAGCAGCAATGCCAATACCTGTATCGGAAACTGTAAATTCAATGATTATATTTTCGTTGTCTTCGCTGAGTAATTTAACGCTTAAAATAATTTTTCCTTTGTGTGTAAATTTAACGGCATTGCTTATAAGGTTTAAAATAATCTGATTTAATCTTAGCGGATCGCCCAATAGCATAGAGGGTATTTTACTATCATATTCTGTTACAAGTTCTAAATTCTTTTCTTTTATTTTCAGGTTAAAAGAATGTAGTATCGATTTTATTGATTTGCGTATTTCAAATGGTTGCTTTTCAAATGTCATTCTGCCTGCATCTACTTTTGCCAAATCGAGAATATCGTTTATAAGTAGGTTTAAAGAGGTGCCACTTGTTTTTATAGCTTCTACAAATTCTTTTTGTTCTATGCTTAATTCGGTTTTCAATAACACACTGGTAAATCCTAAAATGGAATTTAATGGCGTACGAATTTCGTGACTCATGTTTGATAAAAACTGCTGTTTAGACTTAGTAGTGCTTTCAGCAAATAACTTTGCTTCCATCAATTCTTTTTCAAACTGTTTCTTTTCAGTAATATCCGAAATAGCGAGCAGAATTAATTCTTCGTGATTCATTTTCTGAATAATGCGTCTTGCATTCAACAGCATTGTTTTTTCGCCAATAGATGGAAAGGTGTGCGTAATTTCAAAATTGTGGAAGTGTGTATTTCTTGGGAGGACATCTTCGAGTAGTTCTCTCAAGCGAGGAATATTCCATTGCTTGTTCCCTAAATCATACAACAACATTCCTTCTGTATCTTCTTCTTTAACATTAAATATTTTATAGAATGTTTTGTTGGCAGATTTTACACGAAGATTTTTATCTAACACTATCATCGGTTCATGTATGGTGGAAAATAGTGCTTCGGAATAATCGTAAGCTTCGTTGAGTAGGTCGTTTCGGGTTTGTAGTTCCTGATTGGTGGTGGTGAGTTCTTCGTTGGTAGATTCTATTTCTTCTTTTGAAGTTTCTAATTCTTCATTCACGGTTTGCAGTTCTTCGTTGCTCGAAACCACTTCTTCGTGGGCACTTTGCAATTCTTCGGTAAATGCTTCCTGATCCTGAGCAATTACAAGTGCATCAGTGTGTGCTGCAGCCAATTCCTGTTCTAATTTTTGTATTCTTCGGTCTTTTGCAGCTCCGATAGCTATCGGATTTTTCCCGCTAGTCGCTTGATGCAAATAAATTTCGGCTTGTTCCTGTTCGGTAAAAAGAATTAAGAGCAAGGGTTCATTCGATTCGATATTAAGCGGAACAATTTCTAAGCTTATAATTTTTACATCCGTGTTGCCTTTGGTGGGATTCATTTCTATTCCGCTTTTGCGAATGCGATGATTCGTTTTAATGACTTTTGAAATGGCATTACGCAATTCAAAAGCAATTTCAGGTCGAGCCATTTTTAAAATATTAAAAGTGGCTCTACCTTTTGGATGCGTGAGAAATAAATCGGTTGTGCCTCGAAACTGTAAAATTTCCATTTGATGATTAATAACAACACTTGCAGGCATAAATTCAGAAACAAGCACGTTATCAATAAAATTATCAAGCCCTTGTTGAGTAACAGTTCCGATACTTATCGGGGTTTGAGTTTTATTTCGATGACCTAACGGAATATTTTTTTCAGGAACAGCATATTGTGCAAAGCGGGGTGAAAGTTCGGGTAGCCTTTGTGAACCTGAATTTAGTTTACGAGAAAATATTTTATACTTACTGTTAGAGCTTGTGAAAAGATGGGCTGACTGGCTTATGTTTTCTGATTTACCAAGCATTAAATATCCATCGTTGTTCAACGCATAATGAAACGTGTTCACCGCTTTTTTTTGTGCAGCGGTATCGAGATAAATAAAGAGGTTGCAGCAACTGATAAAATCGAGACGAGAAAAAGGAGGGTCGCGTAAAATATTATGCGGAGCAAATATGCACATTTCACGCACGGTTTTGTTTACACGGAAACCACTATCTGCTTTTGTAAAGAAACGCTGGATACGTTTTGGCGAAACAGTTTCCAATTCTTGTTTGGTGTAAATACCTATCCGAGCTTTGTTTATGGCTTGTTCGCTAAGGTCTGTTGCAAAAATTTGAATGGGGATGGTAGTTGTTTTGCTTTCCTGAATTTCGAGCAGTATCATTGCAATGGAATACGCTTCTTCGCCTGTAGCACAAGCAGGAACCCATATACGCAACGACTCCCCTGTATTTTTTCTTTTTAGCAGCTTTGGAAAAAGATGTTCTTTTAAATATTTGTGTGCATCAGTATCACGAAAAAAACTGGTTACATTAATTAATAAATCTTGGTAAAGAATATGTATTTCTTCTATTTTTTGTGAAAGCAGTTTTGCGTATTCTTTGAGTGTTTTTATTTTATACAACAACATTCTACGAATGATACGTCTCTTGATGGTGTTCATTTTATATGCACTAAAATCAACACCAGTGGCTTTGAGCAATTGGTTTAGAATGGTTTTTAAATCGGGATTATTGTTATCAATTAAATCTTCAGCCCCCCTGCCCCCCGAAGATGAGTTCTTTCCGTTGTCATTTGATTTTATAAACGGATGTTTGCTTAGCCGTGCTAATTCGAGTGCAATTTCTTTTGGAGGTAAAATAAAATCTACCATACCTGCCGCAATTGCAGAATGAGGCATGCTCGTAAATTTTGCAGTGTCGTCTTGTGCAAAAGTTAATCCGCCTTCGTGTTTAATAGTTTTCATACCTAATGTTCCATCGCTTGCACTACCACTCAAAATAATTCCAATCACTCTTTCTTTTTGTGCTTCGGCAAGCGATGAGAAAAGAATGTCAATAGAAATTGCTGCACTGCTTTCTGAACGGGGAATTAATTTTATATGCCCATCTGTTACTTCAATTCCTTTGTTGTATGGAATAACAAAAACATTATTGGGCATTATTTTATCCATGTCGTCAATCTCCTGCACAATCATACTTGTCTTCTTCGACAAAATTTCAGTCAACATACTTTTGTGGTCGGGGCTGAGGTGCTGCACATAAATAAAAGCCATGCCTGTGTCAGCTGGTAGGTATTTCAACAACTCCATCATCGCTTCCAATCCACCTGCTGATGCACCAATAGCAACTACTGGAAAAGAATATTCTTTCACTTCTGCTTTTGCAGGCGATTTCTTTTTGGTTGTAGTTACTTTCATTTCAATGAAGGATATTAATATTAGCTGAAATTATATCGTGAAATTAGTTATTTAAATAGAGACTACACATAAATACCATTGTTTTCTCTGTTTGTGATGTTTGGATTCAGGGCGAAACATTCGGAATTAGTACCAAAATATGAATTATGTAATTTTTATCACAAACTATATAAGATTTTCTAATAATTCAATAAGTATGTTTGTAAGAGGTAAAAAACTAATATTCTCAAATCATATGGAATCCCGAATTTTATGCTTGTTCTTTTTCCTTACTTTTTCGTTAAAAAAATGAAACGTAGAATGTTCTATGCTTAATTTTTTTGCCTTAAATTAAGAAAAAATAACTTCGCCTAATTTTTCGATTTCCCATATGATTTGAGAATACAACCGATTAAACACTTTTAAAATTAGCAAAAAATAAAATGGGAAATCATATTTTGAAAATAGAATCAATAGATAATGTAACACATGATGTTTTACGAATTATCACCAATAAACCAGAGAAATTTGGCTTTGTACCCGGACAGGCTGCCAACATCGCTATTAATAAAAGTGGTTGGGTAAAAGAAGAAAGACCCTTTACATTTACGAGTTTGCCAGCTATCAATTCTTTAGAGTTTACAATTAAAACATATCCAGAACAAGAAAGTGTTACCAATGAGTTATTACAATTAAAGCAAGATGACGAGTTAGTGTTGCATGATGTTTTTGGTGCTATTACCTATAAAGGTGAAGGTGTTTTTATAGCTGGTGGAGCTGGTATTACTCCATTTATTTCCATTTTCAGAAATCTGAAAGCAAAAAATGAAATAGGCAATAATATGTTAGTATTTGCTAATAAAACAAAAGCAGATATTATTCTTGAAAACGAATTCAAAGAATTGTTAGGCGATTCGTTTATCAATATATTATCTAATGAACAAGTTGAAGGTTACCATTATGGAAGAGTTACAGAAGAATTTCTGAAAGCAAATATTATTGATTTTAATCAACAGTTTTATATATGTGGTCCGCCACCCATGATAAAAGATGTAGAAGAACAATTAATCAATTTAGGCGTTGACAAAGAGGTAATTACAAAAGAAATATTTTGAAATAAAATACTATGGAAACAGAAACTAAAGGTTATAATTTAACCACTACAGTAAACAACTTCAGTTTATCTTATGATGATGTTGGAGAAGATTTAATTCCGATAATATTCTTACACGGTTATCCTTTCGACAAAACGATGTGGAAGCTTCAACTTGATTTTTTAAAATCATCAAACCGTGTAATTGCTTGTGATATTAGAGGGTTTGGGAAATCAACAGATGAAAAATCACATCTAAGCATTGATTTGTTTGCTAATGATTTAATAAAATTTATGGATAAGTTAAACATTGATAAAGCGATTGTTTGTGGTCTATCAATGGGTGGTTTTATAGCACTAAATGCACAACAACGATATCCAAATCGTTTTGAGGCATTGATTTTATGCGATACTCAATGTATTTCCGATACTACTGAAGTAAAGGATAAACGCTATAAAATTATTAATGAAATAGCAGTTAATGGAGTAACTAATTTTAACGAAGGATTTATAAAAAGCGTGTTCTGTAAAGATTCATTCAGCAATAAAAAGGAATTGGTTAAAAACTTACATCATGTCGTGTTTTCTAACTCTCAACACATTATCACAATGGGACTAACCGCTCTTGCCGAGCGTTCAGAAACTTGTTCTACGCTGAGTGCGGTGAATATTCCAACAATGATTATTTGCGGTAGAGAAGATGAAGTAGCCCCACTTGCCCAATCTGAATCTATGCATACATCCATTAAAGGGTCCATACTTCACGTTATTGATGATGCTGGTCATGTATCCAACCTTGAGCAACCTCACAAATTCAACAAACACCTTCTTGATTTCATAACTACTTTAACTATAAGTATTGTTGATGTTGAGAACGTAAGCCAATAAATATTAAATAAGGGTTGATTTAAAAATTTATTTGGCAAATTTTTATTTCAGAACCAGTTGTCTTTTTTTGTATGGAGGGCAAGGTCAATTCGTCTAAAAACCTCTATTAAATCTTCAATATTTTCTATTTCCCAATTTTTAAGTATTCTAGTTTCCATTTAGTCAATTTATAATAGAAATGTATAATATTTCCAAAGATATGAGGTACACTCTCTATGTAGTCTGAAGCCAAGTTTGTGTGTTGGAGACTACAGATTAAATAATTTTCTTAGAACAAACATAAGTTTTTTTTCTAAAAGTCCTTAGTTACTTTCGCACTTGCATTGCTTCAGACAAAGGACAGTGGGAAGGTCTTATTTTCCATTACTTATCAATGGTCAAATTTAAAATGTAGCTTTCGAGTTCAAATGTCCTTTGCCTTATTAGTTCAAGTTTTGTCTGGGCTGCAACAGGTATCCACATGGATCCTTTCATATCATAATAAAGTTGATTTGAAAAATCTATTTCCTTGTCTCGATATTCAATCCATTCTCTTTGAGCTATTTTTAATTTTTCTTTTTGTTCAGCTGTCAATAAGTCTAAAAGTTGAGCGTATTTTAGATTTAATTCAGTGTCCCATTTTTCTGTTGCCCTACTCACACAATCAGTCATTCCTTTAGTTGTGTAGTTTTCACTTGAGTCAAGACAATCTTGAAGTTCCTTTTCAATCTTATGAGTACTGTTGGTTTGCCCGTAAGTTATTATGGAGCAAATGATTAATATCAATGTTAGAAGGGTTTTCATTGATTGTGTTGTCTTTTTAGTATTAGTATTAGTGTTAACTATTAACTACACGAAAGTCTGAAAAAAACTTTGTAAACACAAATAAATTTTAATTCTCATACAAAAGTAGGTGCTGAGCGTAACAAAAAAAAAGCTTGTCAAATCCCTGACAAGCTTTTTCATAAAATAAATATGTTGTTTTTGTTACGGTACTACTTCAACATCGGCAGAGATGTTAAGTGTAGTAACAATAGGGTCTGTATTGGCTGTAATGGTAACTGTTTTTGTTTGAGCTCCTTGTTGTTTTCCTGGGCTATATTCTACTACAATTTCTCCTGTTGCTCCTGGTTTAATTGGTTCTTTAGGAAATAGAGGAACAGTACATCCGCAGCTTCCTATTGCATTTTCAATAATCAAAGGCTCTTTACCAGTGTTGGTAAATTTAAATATTTTAGTATGCTTAGAATCTTGTTTAATTTTTCCAAAATTATGACTGGATTCTGCAAATTGTACAGCAGTTTTAGCTCTAGTTTCAGATAAAACAGGTGCAGCAGCAGGTGCAGGTTGATTTGGTTGTGTTGGCGAAATAGGATTAATAGGGTTCAAATCATTCACATTTCCTGAGTTGGCAGAAATGGAAGGGGATGTTGCAATACTACTCGATCCTGCTGGATCATCATAACCTTTTCTCGAAGGTTTGTTGTCCATAAAAAAAGTGTTAACAACAAGTGTAACGGTAATTAACCCTAATAAGGCTACTTTAATATTTTCTCTCATGCTTTCGTTCATAATTTTAGGTTTTAGAGTTTAGGTTTTTACAAATTGTTACTACTCAGCCACTATTTCTCTTTTTTTTGCCACAGATTCACAGATTAAACTTGAACAATTTTATTAGATTTTCACTAATAAACAACCTTTGGTTGTTCAACCCCGATAGCTATCGGGGGCGTAATTATTATTTATGTATTGCTTAATCTGTGAATCTGTGGCTATTTTATTGGTAAATTAGTTGCTGAGTAATTACCACAAATTTACAAAACTTATTTATATACTATTTTTTCTTTTTTAAAAGTTGAGCCATTTATTTCCTTCAATGCAATTTGCACAGCATCATCAATATCACTAATAACTTGATAATAGGCTGAATTATCCCATAAATTTCGAGCGATAACGGCTTTTATTCGTGCCAACATAAAATCTTTGGAAATTGCTATTTGTTCATCATTTCGTTCTACTTCATTTTTTTCAGCATAAGCGATAAATGACTCCAACAATTCAGTTTCAGCATTAAAATTAGTTTTGAAATTAATAACGCTATTGTATTTACTAAATAGTTCTTCTCTATTTAATTGTGTGTAGTCCAAGGAAAATTCGTTAATCAAACCTTTTCTTAATACTTTGCTAAAATATTCTGAAGCCATACTTGTATCTATTGGAACAAATACATCAGGCATTATTCCACCCCCGCCATAAACGGTTCTTTTGCTAATTAATGTCGAAAATTTTAATGAATCAGGAAAAACAATACTGTCTTGGTTGGAAAATTCTCCATGCTCATATCGTCTGGAAAATTCTTTGTAATAAGCTTCTTTTCCATCATCATAAGGTCGTTGAATACTTCTTCCAGAAGGAGTATAATACCTAGAAACAGTTAACCGAACTGCAGAGCCATCAATCAATGAAAATGGTTTTTGAACCAATCCTTTACCAAAAGAACGTCTGCCAATTATTAGCCCTCTGTCATAATCCTGAATAGCACCGCTCACAATTTCTGAAGCAGATGCAGAACCTTCATCAATTAATACTACTAATTTACCAGTTTCAAAACCACCTTTTTCGGTTGTATAATAATCTTGTTGAGGGCTATTTAATCCTTTAGTGTAAACAATACGTTTGTTTTGGTCTAAAAATTCGTCAGCAAGTTGAATGGCTGTTTTCAAGTAGCCACCACCATTTCCTCGTAAATCAACAATAAGGTTTTTAACATTTTGGGTTTTTAGAGCTGCTAATCCTTCTCTGAATTCATCTATGGTTTTTTCAGCAAAACGATTTATTTTTATATAGCCTGTTTCGTTATCTAACATATAAGAAGCATCCACGCTAAAAATGGGAATCTTATCTCTTATTATAGTAAAATTCAACAGTTCTTTCTCTCCTTTTCGTTTAATTCCTACTTCTACTTTTGTTCCTTTTTTTCCACGCAATTTATCTTGTACATCGCTATTTTGTAAGCCTATGCCAGCAATATTTTTTTTATCCACTTCAATTATTTTATCACCAGCCTGTATTCCTACTCTTTCGGAAGGACCACTTGGAATAGGAGAAACTACAATTAACGTGTCGTGATGAATGTTGAATTGTATGCCAATTCCTTCAAAATTTCCAACTAATGGCTCGTTCATTTTTTCGAGTTCATCTCTTGGAATATATACAGAATGAGGGTCTAAATCTTTTAAAAGAGCAACTATGGCTGTTTCTACTAATTTATTTTCATTGGTAGAATCAACATAAGCATAATTAATCAGTTGCAGTAAATTATCTATTTTCTGACTTCCAGCTGTTGAGCGTTGCTGAGAAAACGAGAAGTTGGTAAAAATAAATAAGAAAATAATAAATATGTGTGTCTTTTTAATAGTCATTAGTTCAGTTTGTTTAACATGATTAACAAATTTAAGAAAATGGATTGAGTATAAAATAAGAATAGGTATTAAAAGTCAACATTTAATTGTTGGAGAACTGCTTTTAGACTAAGCAGTAAATTTTGTTTTTCGGTTTCGTCTTCTTCTATGGCTTCTTCTAAATCTAGAATCAAGTCGTTAATTTCTTCTTCGTTAAAAGTTGCGTCAAAATTTTCTATTACGGTTAACACTTCCAAACAGACTAAGTAATCATTTTTTATAGCCTGTTTAATTAAAAAATCAATGTGATTACTTACATCCAAACCTGATTGCCAAAAAATTGAAATGATAAATGGTTTTATTTCACTGTATTTTTTTGAGGAGATGGCTTTGATTAGTTCATCTATTGCTTTTTCTAATTTTAAATCAAAAAGCAAGGAACTAATTTCTTGTTTAATTTCAGCATTATTATTTTCTATGTAAACATCTAAAATGGGATGAATTGCTTCTGGTTTACCACTAATTCTTAATTGTTTAATTGCAACTAAAATTTTTTGATTATCCCCCGATAAGAGGTCTTTAATGATGTTGTTGAATTTATTATCGTTTCTTTTTATTTTAGGCATAAAGGAAAAAGGTGTTAGGGTTTAGGTGTTAGTAATTAGTAGTTAGGTTTTTGTAGGTGTAAGTGGTTAGTAATGATCTAACTCCTAACTCCTAACACCTAACTACTAATCCCTTTACTTAATAATAAATAAGTCTTCTAACTTTAGCAATATGTTTAGCTAAGCGGATAACTTGTTTGGTGTAGCCAAATTCGTTGTCATACCAAACATAAAGCACAATGTTTTTTTTATCTACAGAAACAATGGTTGCGTTGCTATCAAAAACGGAACAACAAATGTTTCCAATAATGTCCGTAGATACTAGTTCAGGATCATTTTCGTATTTAATTTGGTTTACTAATTTACCTTGAAGAGCTGCTTTTCTGATAAGTTCGTTCACTTCTTCAATTGAAGTATTTTTGTTTACCTCCAAACTCAGAATTGCTAATGAACCATTTGGTGTAGGAACACGCACAGCATTGGCTGTTAATTTATTTTTTAGCGATGGAATTACTTTTGTAACAGCATTTCCTGCTCCAGTTGAGGTAATAACCATGTTTACAGCAGCAGATCTTCCTCTTCTGGGTTTTTTGTGCATATTATCCAACAGGTTTTGGTCATTGGTATAGGCATGAACAGTTTCAATGTGTCCTTTAACAACACCTAATTCGTTTTCAACTACATGAAGAATAGGAGATATTGCATTGGTGGTACATGAGGCTGCAGAGAAAATAGTTTCGTTTTCTAAATCTAATGTATCTTCATTTATTCCATAAACAACATTAGGAACTTCTTTTCCTGGAGCGGTTAATAAAACTTTACTAATTCCTTTTGCTTGTGTATGTCTAGCTAATTGTTCGCGGGTTGTAAAAACTCCCGTGTTGTCAATAAGTAAAGCATCATTAATTCCATATTCAGTATAGTTAACATCTTCAGGATTGTTAGCTTCAATCATTTTCACAATTTGACCATTGATAATAAGTGCTTTATTTTCAACATCAACATCCACGCTACCAGAAAACATTCCATGAACAGAATCATTTCTTAATAAAGCGGCTCTTTTAATCATTTCGGTTTCAGAAACAGTTCTTGTTACAATTGCTCTAAGACGTAATTGCTGTCCTTTTCCTGCTTGTTTTACTAATTCTCTTGCGGCTAACCTTCCAATTCGTCCAAATCCAAATAATACAATATCTTTTGGCTTTATATTATGGTCTTCAGAACTTTCAAAACCAGTAAGTTTAGCTTTTAAAAAGTCTGCTTGAGAAGTGTAATCTGATTTTTGCTTATTCCATTCAGCAGCTAATTTGCCTATGTCAATTTTTGAAGGGGCAATTTCAAGTGTTTTGAGTTCTTTTGCCAACGAAGAAGTATCAAAAATATCAACAGGATTGAAAGCTATACTTTTTGCTTTAGCATGTAAGTTAAGTATTTCTGAAATGCTTTTATCAACTAATGGATTTCTAAAAAGAACAAGCTCAATTGATTTTTCATACATCAGATAACCTATTGAGCTTATAAGTTTAACTGCTGCTTTTTCGCGTTTTACATACAGATTTAAATTATCTTCGTACGTTTTGTTTTTGTCAAGGATTTCCATTTTTTAAGAATTTATATATTAAAGTTTTTTAAGTTACAAGTTCATAAAGTTTGTATAGTTGGAGGTTGGAAGTAATTAGAAATTATTTAAAATTAACACTCAACATTTAAAAATTCTTTTATTCTCACATCCACACATCCACACATCCACACATTGTTTATCATCCTAAATACGCTTTTAATAATTTGCTTTTTGATGAATGTCTTAATCTTCTAATTCCTTTCTCCTTGATTTGTCTCACTCGTTCTCTTGTTAGTTCAAATTTTTCACCAATTTCTTCTAATGAAAGTGGATGAGGAACTCCTATACCATAAAATAAAATAATTACTTCTTTCTCTCTGTCTGTAAGTGTTGATAATGAGCGGTCTATTTCTTTTTGTAGAGATTCATTCATCAATAGTAAATCTGTTCTTGGAGCATCACTATTAGAAAGTATGTCTAATAAATTACCTCCATCTTCGTCATTTCCAAAAGGTGCGTCCATAGAAACATGTCTTCCAGAAATTAAAGTAGAATCCGTTACTTTTTCTCTAGCTATATCTAACAAATCTGCAATCTCATCTGCTGATGGCTCTCTTTCGAATTCTTGTTCTAATTTAGAGAATGTTTTTTTTATTCTATTTAAAGAGCCAACTTGATTTAGTGGCAAACGTACAATTCTAGATTGTTCGGCTATTGCTTGCAAGATGGATTGACGTATCCACCAAACTGCATAAGAAATAAATTTGAATCCACGTGTTTCATCAAAACGCTGAGCGGCTTTTATCAAACCTAAATTTCCTTCATTGATTAAATCGGGTAGTGTAAGTCCTTGATTTTGATATTGTTTTGATACCGAAACTACAAATCTTAAGTTGGCTTTTACTAATTTTTCAAGAGCTATTGAATCTCCCTGTCTAATTCGTTGAGCCAATTCTACTTCATCTTCAGCTGTTATAAGTTCTTCACGTCCAATTTCTTGTAAATATTTATCCAAAGAAGCACTATCACGGTTGGTAATAGATTTAGTAATTTTTAATTGTCTCATTAAAGATAATTTATGTTAACGTAAGATAGGAATGCAAATTTACTCCCTTTTTTCCTATGAAGAATTAAAATTTGCTTATTTTTTTAACTTTAATTTAACATTTATATTTGCACTTATTGACATTGTTTTTTAAGAGGTTATTTCATATTTACTAAATTTGAAAAAGAAACTTAGTTTTGTTACTTGAAACTATAGATGAAAAATGCAATGAAACAACTTCATATTTTAATTGTAACTACATTTGGTGCTGGTTTTTCTCCAATTGCACCAGGAACTGCTGGAGCAATAGTTGGTTGTGTCTTTTTGTGGGCATTTAATCAATTTCAAATCTTTCCATTCTATCCCAATCCTGGGCTTTTTATTGGGCTAATTATAGTAGTAGCTTTAATAGGAATTTATGCTACGAATCAGTTAGAAAGAGAGTGGGGAAAAGATCCATCAAAGGTTGTTATTGATGAACTTGTTGGTGTATGGATAGCCATGATTTTCGTGCCTTTTACATGGCTAAACTTGTTTTTGGCTTTTGGTTTGTTTCGATTTTTTGATATTTTAAAACCTTTGGGTATTCGAAAAATGGAAAATTTTAAAGGAGGAATAGGCGTGATGGCAGATGATGTGTTGGCAGGTATTTATGCTAATTTGGTGCTTCAACTTATTTTGTATTTTCTATGAAGAAGAAATCGTTTATACTTTCATTTTTAAAATACCAAACAGCTGCAATTTCTGCTACTTTAATGGATTTTGCCGTTTTTTTTATTTTAAAAGATGAGTTTCATGTTTGGTATGTTGCTGCAACAGCAATTGGAGCATTGTGTGGTGCTTTAATTAATTTTATTTTATGTAGAAATTGGGCGTTTTCATCCAAAGAAAAAAAATTAGCTATTCAAATTAGTCGTTACGTAATGGTTTCAGCAGGAAGTTTGGTATTAAATACCTTACTCGTTTTTGTTATCACAGAATTGTTTCTTATTCATGAAAACTATTCTCGCATATTCACAGCAATTATAGTAGCGATAACCTACAATTTTACTCTTCAGAAATATTTTGTTTTTAAAAAATAAGGATTTATAATTAAAATCATTAGTTTTTCTGATGGAATCAATTATTTTTGCTCTCAATTAATTAAATACATAAAAATGAAAAAAATATTTTTTTTAGCAAGTACAATAGTATTTTTTGCTTGCAATAATGTAGAACAAAATCAAAATCAAGAGGTTGTTGAAGACGTTGAAGTAGTAATTACCAAGCACGGTGAAGATATTTCCGAAGAAGGAGCAATAACTACGGCTGAATTTTTAACTCAATTCGAAGGGAAAGACTCATTATACACTAAATTGATTGCACCAATTAATGAAGTTTGTGCAAAAAAAGGATGTTGGATGACTATTAATTTAGGAGAAGATAAAGAAATGAGAGTTAGATTTAAGGATTATGATTTTTTTGTTCCTAAAGATGCGGCTGGTAAATTTGCTATTGTTCAGGGTTTTGCAAAAATTGACACTACTTCTATTGATGAATTGAAACACTATTTGCAAGATGCTGAAGCTTCGCAAGAAGAAATTGATGCAATTACAGAACCAGAAATTAATTATTCATTTGAGGCGGAAGGAGTTATTATTAAAGAGGAAAAGTTAATTAGCAATGAAAAAAAATAATAGATATATCTCGATTCCGTCCCGATTATCGGGAGCTATCGGAATTTTCGGGATATTTTTTTTCATCGTTGGATGTTCAACTAACGATTCTGAGCAAACTGCAACAAATAGTTCGGTAGTAGAAAATCATCCAAACAAAGACAGTGAGTTGGCTTTGTTGATGCGTAAAATGTATGCAGAAACAGATAGTATCAAGCAATTAATTATTACTAATGAGGGAATTATATCTAAAGAATACATTGCTTCATTGGAAAAAATTCATACAGCAATACCAACAGATGCTAATGTTAAAACACCTGAGTTTAAAGCATACACAGAGCTTATGGTAAATGAAGCCAATGCTTTATTTTCTAATGAACAAAACAAAAAAGAAGGGTTTAATAATTTAGTTGATAAGTGTGTTCAATGTCATCAATCTTTTTGTCCTGGACCTATCAAGAAAATAAATAAGTTGAGAATAAATTAAATATTCTGCGATAATCAGCGGGAAACAACCAATCACTTCTTCATAAAACCTTCAGACCTTGCTATTACTGATGAAACTGTAATATCTCCTGTAACATTCACTACAGTTCGCATCATATCTAAAATTCTATCCACCGGGAAAATGATTGCAATCCATGCCGGATTTAAGCCAACAGAATCTAATACTATCATTAGCATTACCAATCCAGCACTAGGTACAGCCGCAGAGCCGATTGAAGCCAATGTTGCAGTTGCAACTATGGTTAATTGTTGGGCTAAATCTAACTCAATTAAATGTATTTGAGCTAAATAAATAACCGCAACAGCTTGATAAAGACTTGTTCCATCCATATTTACAGTTGCTCCAATGGGCAACACAAAACTAGAAACTTCTTCGGGTACTTTCAAATTATCATTTACACATTCCATAGTTATAGGAAGTGTTGCGGCACTTGAACTTGATGAAAAAGCCAACAATTGAGCCGGACTAATATGTTTGAAAAATTTGAAGTATTTTATTCTTAAAACGCTTGTTGCAATAAGTGGATAAATTACAAAAATCATTATTGCTAAGCCTATCACAACAACTATACTGTACCATCCTAAATTTATTATAATATCTTGAATGGCTTTTGGACTATCGCCAGCCATTTCGCTTAGTTTTGCTGCCATTAGAGCAAACACAAAAAAGGGAGCAGCTTTCATCACAATGTCCACCATTTTCAGAAAAACTTCATTAAACCCATCAACAATTCCTGTTACTGTATTGGCTTTTTTCTTATCAATCATTAGTAGCACAATTCCAAAGAAAATGGCAAAAAAGATAATTTGTAGCATCAATTTATTGTTGGATAAGGAAACAAAAATATTTGATGGTACCATTTCAATTAAAAATGCTAAAGGACCTGCTTCTTTCGTTTTCTTTACTTCTTGTTGTCGTTCAGTTATAGTTACATCACCAGCAATTTTTTCTTTTTCCGACTCGTATTGAGTAGAGGCATCATTAACAAAATCAACATATTTTTCATTGGTTAAGAATGATTTATGGTCTTTAATTTCTATTCCATTTTCATTTGCCCAAAGTTCATAAGCTATTCTATTTTTTATCTGTTGATTTTTATCTAGTTGGTTGCCAGGTTTTATGGTGTTAACTAAAATTAGCCCTAAACTTACAGCAAAAACAGTAGTTATGAGGTAAATTGCTAATGTTTTAAAACCAACTCGTCCTAATTTTTTAATGTCAGATAATCCTGAAATACCAACAATTATTGAAAACAAAACTAATGGAATTGCTATAAGTTTAAGGAGGTTTATAAATATTTCACCCCATGGAGCTATCCAATTTTTAGTAAATACACTCCAACCAAAATTTGCAGAAAGAAATGCCCAACCTATTCCAAGTAGAAGCCCAATTATTATTTTCCAGTGAAGTGCTAGTTTTTTCATTCTATAATTATAGTTTACTCAATTTGTTTCGTAACAAAAAATCTACAACAACCAATGCAGTCATTCCCTCAACAATAGCAACTGCTCTGGGTAAAACACAAGGGTCGTGCCTTCCTTTTCCTTCAATAATTACCTTTTCAAAGTTAGAATTTACTGTTTGTTGCGGTTTCATAATGGTTGCAACAGGTTTAAAAGCAACATTAAAAAAAACATCTTCGCCATTGGTAATTCCTCCTTGCACACCTCCCGAATGATTAGTTTTTGTTTTTACTTTATTTTTATCTACATAAAATTCATCGTTGTGTTCTGAGCCTTTAAGTAACATAGCATCAAAACCAGCACCTATTTCAAATCCTTTAGTCGCATTTATGCTAAGCATGGCTTTAGCTAAATCTGCTTCAAACCGATCAAAAACTGGTTCGCCCAACCCAACAGGAAGATTGGCAATTACACAACTAATTTTTCCACCAACAGTATCGCCTTCTTTTCTAATTTTATCAATGTAATCAAACATCACATTTGAAATGGTTTCGTCAGGGCAACGAGTGGGATGGAGGTAGGTTTTTTCTAAATCTAATTCGCTATAATTTTTAATAAGCTTGATGTTTCCAACCTGACTCACAAAAGCATTGATTTTAATGTTTTGTAGGGTTAAAATTTGTTGGGCGATTGCTCCTCCAACAACTCTTGAAGCTGTTTCACGTGCAGAACTTCTTCCACCGCCTCTGTAATCTCTAATGCCATATTTTTGTTGGTAGGTAAAATCAGCGTGTGATGGTCGGAATTTATCTTTTATGTGTTCATAATCGGTTGGCTTTTGATTGTTGTTTTTTATCATAAAACCTATCGGATTTCCTGTGGTAATGCCTTCAAAAATACCTGAAAGAAATACTACTTTATCTTCTTCTACTCGTTGTGTCGTGATACGTGATTGACCTGGTTTTCTCCTGTCTAGAGCCTCTTGAATTAGTGAAATATCTATTTTCAATCCAGCAGGACATCCATCAACAATTCCGCCAATTGCTTCTCCGTGCGATTCGCCAAATGTAGTTAGTTTGAATAAAGTTCCAAAAGTGTTTCCTGCCATTTTCTTTTAAAAAAAAGCTAAAGTACGGAAAAGTTCATAAAGTAGTTTTGATTAGAGATTAGAGATTAAACAAATAACAAAAAACAAATAACAAAAAACAAATAACAATTAACAGGTCTACGACAAATTTCCCTTTTACTATTTTTCATCAGTTAATAGGAACAGCGAGGCTTTTAACTTTTTCTTTTTGCTTAATCAAAAAGAAACAAAAAATCAAGACTTCTGATAAATTCCTTGTTTTTTTACTGATAAAATTGCCACACAACCCAAGCCCTGATAGTTTTGTTCTTTGTACTTTCCTTATCAAAGGAAAAAGCCTATTCTCTCTTTTGTTGTTTCGTAGTCCCGAAATATGTTTTTCTCTGAAAAACTAATATTTCGAGGATGCTCGTAAAAATAAAGAAATAAAAACTCTCGTTTTTACGGCATTCAAGGATTGCTTTCTTTTGCCTTCGCTAATTTTAGCAGTTAAAAAAACTAGCGAAATTTATCAAAGGTCGCTTCCTTACTTAATTTTTGTAATGTTCCTATACTTTTATTTATTAAAAGGGATATTTGTCGTACACCCCAATTAACTAGAAAGTTTCGCAGTTTTTACACAGGTCTATTTCGTTTTTTTTACGTTGGTAAAAGAGTTTTAGCCATTTTTTTCTAGTTGGTGAATTGTAAATATCAAACAACGATTGGTTTTGAATATTTCCGACAACTCCTTTCGAATTAAGGTCAGTGCAACAAACATTTACATCACCATTTGGCAACAAAACCAATTGATGCATCAATAATCCACAACCAATTTTGTGTGGTTTGTTTTTACTGTTTGACGATTCTCCTTCAATATCAACTTCTCCAGCCCAAGTGTGAGGATGACGAAGTTCGTATGTATCTACCATATTAAGCACCTCAACAAACTCTTTGTTCATCCACTTAGTTTTCAAAGGATTGATGGGGTCAATTACAGAAATGATGTGTGTTTTAATGTTGGTGTTACGTTTTTTGTTTTCTTCACAGAAGTAGCTAATGTTTTTATAAAAAACATCCCATTTCGCCCTAATTCTCATTGTCTCAAAACGCTCTGGAGAACCTCCATCCATACTAAAACGCATAACATCAATAGCATCACTTTCAATAATTTCTTTTGTTTTATTTTCAAACAATGCTGTTCCATTGGTTAATAGATTAACGGTGGGAAATCGTTGGTTTTTATTCTTTGCTAAGTCTTTATATTTTTTAATTATAGCCAACAACGCTCCAATTTCTGGATGAAGTAATGTTTCTCCTCCGCTATGTAAATGAATAACTTCAACCTTCTTAAAGCGTTCGTCATTTACCAAGTTGTTCATTAAATTTTCAAGAATGGTTGATGTCATTCTTGTTTTAGGTTTTTCGTGGTCTAACGAGCAAAAAGAACATCTTAAATTGCAATAGCTTACAAATTCTATGTTCACTTCTTTGGTGGTAGTGCTATTTTTTATAAGATTCCATTTGTAATAAAACAGGTAATTTTTTACAAACAACATTCCTTGCAAAAATTCCAACGATTTCCATAGGAAAGTTCCTTTTTTAAGGTGTCTTACAAAAAAATCACGAGTTGCAATTAACATAGGTTTCTATTCAAATTATAGAATAGTAAAATTATACAGAACACATCTTTAAAAGAGTGATATATGTCATACAATTTAGGGGGGCTGAATAGTAACAAAAAAAACCGAAAATCTATGTGTGTTGAGAATCTAGAGCCGCTATCCACGCAGTTGTCCATGCGGACTGAAAGTTAAAACCACCTGTAAGTGCGTCAATATTTAATATTTCGCCAGCGAAATAGAGGTTAGGAATAAATTTGCTTTCCATCGTTTTAAAATTTACTTCATTCAGTTTTATTCCACCACAGGTAACAAATTCTTGTTTAAATGTGGTTTTTCCTTTAGAAATGTAGTTATCTTTTAAAAGCACGTCAACTAACCGCTGAAGTTGTTTTTTCGATACATCAGCCCATTTTAAATTTTCATTTATCTCAGCTTTTGCTATCAAATAACTTTTTAATTTGTTGGGTAAATTGAAATTAAAAGCATTGACTATTTTTTTTGTTGAAAATTCAGTTTTCAATTCTTGTAATGCTTGCACCAATTCTTCTTCATTAATTATTGGTAACCAATTAATTTCAACTTCAAATTCATAATTTTTTTCAGCTAAATAACGAGCTGCCCAAGCACTTAATTTTAACACAGCAGGACCACTGAATCCCCAATGCGTTATTAGTAATGGACCACTTTCAGAAAATTTAGTATCAACTATTTTTATTTCCACATCAGCAACAATTCCTTGTAAGTTTAAGATAGAATGTTTGGGAAGATTAAACGTAAAAAGAGAAGGGACTGGTGGCTCTATGGTATGTCCTAAGTTAGTAATGAACTGGTAATTTTCTGCTTTATTAAATCCACCTGTTGTAAGTATTATTTTTTTACACATCAACGATTTTTGGTTCGTTGTAACAGAAAATAGATTGCCCGTTTTAGTTATGTTTTCAACCTTAGTTTGCAATTCAATAGCAATATTTAATCGATTCAGTTCTCCTAAAAAACAATCAATAATGGTTTGTGAATTATCTGTTGTAGGAAACATTCTGCCATCATCTTCTATTTTTAATTCAACATTTCTTTCCGAAAACCAATTAATTACATCTCCTGGTTGAAATTGATGAAAAGCTCCCAGTAATTCTTTTGCTCCTCTGGGATAGAATTTAATTAATTCCTTGGGTTCAAAACAAGCGTGGGTAACATTACATCTTCCACCACCTGAAATTTTTACTTTAGCTAAAAGTTGTCCTGTTTTTTCTAACACCACTACTTTTAAGTTGGGATTGTTGTTTGCCACATTTATGGCAGCAAAAATTCCAGCAGCTCCACCGCCAACAATAACAACATCATAATTTAGTGGGTTCATAAATTGTTGAACTGATTTTTATAAGATAAAATTACTTTTTTATTTATGGCTTTATGTGTATGTATTCTTCCTAAACACGTTAATCCAGAATAGTTTAAGATAAATTGTTCTGATTCTTTATTTTCGTCTCCATTAAAAATAATTCCTTTCACTTTTAGTTTTCTATCTTTCAAGCTTTCTATACTGAGTAATGAATGATTGATGCTTCCCAAATAGTTTTTAATAACTAAAATAACTTCAACATCTAATTTTTTGATGAGGTCAATTATCAATTCCTTTTCATTTAAAGGAACCATTAATCCGCCAGCACCTTCAATAATTAGGTTGTTATTTGTTGTTGGAAGATTAATTTTAGCTAAATCAATTTCAATGTTATCCAATTTGGCTGCTGCGTGTGGCGACAATGGTTTTGTTAAACAATAGCCTTCTTTATGGTATTTTGATTTTTTGTTGGAGATTAGTTTTTCAACTTTTATAGTATCAGAATTTTCTAGCTCACCAGCTTGAATGGGTTTCCAATAATCTGCTTCCAATGCTTCTGTTAAAATGGCTGAAACTATTGTTTTCCCAATGTTCGTTCCTATTCCTGTAATAAAGTAGTTCATAAGTTTTTCTTTTTACCACAGAGTCACAGAGGACACAGAGGTTTTGTTAATTTCTAATACTTTAATTAAACCACAGAGTCACAGAGGACACAGAGGTTTTGTTAATTTCTAATGCTTTAATTAAACCACAGAGTCACAGAGGACACAGAGATTTTGTTAATTTCTAATACTTTAATTAAACCACAGAGTCACAGAGGACACAGAGATTTTGTTAATT
>Ga0100393_10001414_pt1 | contig 24494 bp, 29 predicted proteins | sample CryGeymeta201517_FD_81546 | JGI IMG/M metagenome (GOLD analysis project Ga0100393, IMG submission 81546) | Groundwater microbial communities from Crystal Geyser aquifers in Utah, USA - Crystal Geyser metaG 2015-17 | ecosystem: Environmental > Aquatic > Deep subsurface > Groundwater | place... | reverse complement strand
AGCCGAATTTCTGTGAACCAAAGGCAGGGCAATTTTCAATTTCGCAGCGTGGTTGATTATCCCTTTATTTCTAACGTCGTAGATATCAATGAAAATCACGCCATGACCCAAGGTTTGGAAGGGGTGTCGATGGCCTTTGCTGCGCCTTTGTTGTGGGTGAATCCTGATGAGCATAAATCAGTTTTGCTCACTTCCTCTGCGTGGTCTGCTGTGCAAGCCGGGCCAACCTTTGATGTGGATCCGTTGGTGGATATGCGTGAGCGCTTTCAAGGTTTGAGCTTAAGTCCGCAGGCATTGATGTTGGCGCAGGATGGTGTGATGAAGTCGGCCTTTGCCAACCCGCCAGCCGGTGTCTCGCTGGAAGTAGGGCAACAGCATTTGGCGCAAACGGAAAATGGTCGTTTGCTCATTTCTGGCTCAGCACCTTTGCTGGACAATGAATTTATTGATGGCGGTAATACAGTCTTGATTTTGAACATGCTGGATTGGCTTAGCCACGACGAAGCTTTGATTGAGTTGCGATCACGCGGCGTGAGCCAACGCCCGCTTGAGCCTTTGGGTAATGCTGAGCGCACCTTCTTTAAAATGTTCTGGATTTTTGGATTGCCGATTCTGGTGTTGATGTTTGCTGCTGGTCGCTGGTTGGGTCTCAGAAAACGTAGGGCTTTGGCATGAAGAAAAGTGTTGTTGCACTAATAGCTTTGTTGCTGGCAGGAGCGCTTTGGTTGCAGCAACAACCCAAAGATACAGCGCAGACGTTACCGGCATTACCAACGTTTGCCTTGGCAAATGTGCAGCATGTTGAAGTGATGTTGGATCAAAAAACCACGCTAAATGCGCAGCGTGATGGTGATGCCTGGATTTTAGCGGATGCCGATTCACGTCAGCTGCTTCATGTGCTTGCTATTGAGCAACTTCTGACTGATTTGCAGCATATGCAGCCCAAGCGTGTGGTCAGTCATAACCCCGAAAATGCAGCCAAGTTTGAAGTCACCGCTAGTGATGCGCGGGTGATACTGACGGATGCCAATAAAAAGGTCTTGCTGGATGTGTTTGTGGGGAAACCTGCTACGGATTTACGTAGCACATATATCCGTGTGGCCAGTGAAGATAAGGTGCTGACAGTGGATAAAACATTAACATGGCAAGTCAAACGCACGCCAGAATCGTGGTTTGCCACCCCAGCAGCAGAAGGCGTTTGAGCTGAATCATTTATCCCCCATACAATTGATACTCTTTGATTGCGACGGCACGCTCACCAACTCGCATGGCGCGATTGCTGCTGCTATGCAAAAAGCGTTTACCGATCATGGCCTCGATGAGCCTGACTATGAAAAGGTGTTGGGCATTATTGGCTTATCGCTGATGGCTGCCGTTGATGCTTTGCTGATTGAAGAAGTTGATGAAGCCACCAAACAAAAGATTTGCGATGCCTATGGCAGCAATTATCGGGCATCTGAGTCGTCATTGGCGTTATACCCTGAAGTGATAGAAACGCTTGAAACGCTTGCAGTACGCGGTTACCACATGGGTGTGGTCACCGGGAAATCCAGCCGTGGATTGCTGCGGGTAATGGATACATTTGATTTGCATCGTTTTTTTCCTGTTTGGCGCACAGCGGATATTTGTTTTTCCAAACCTCATCCCGCTATGGCTTTAGAATGCATGGCCGAGATGGGTGCTTTGCATGAACACACGATGGTGGTTGGCGATTCAAAATTTGATATCCAAATGGCCAAGGCTGCAGGTGTTCGCTCGTTGGGCGTTTCTTTCGGGGTAGAGCCAGCGCATGTGCTTAAAGCTGAAGGCGCGATGGCTGTGATTGATGAATTTAAGGATGTGTTGAGCTTCTTTCCACCCTTGGTTTAGACGTTGTGCGGGATTAAACGCCGTAAAACACAGCCAACCAAATCGTTTCAATATGTGGTGTGGTCCAGCTAACTTTGTGTTTAGTGTGAGCGGGGATATTGATGTGGTCGCCAATGGAAAGTTTTGTTTTGCTGCCATCTTCAAAACTAATGATGCCTTCGCCTTGTAAGACAATCACCCATTCATGCTGGGACTGGTCATACCAGCCTGATTCTGGTGAAACATGACCCTTGGATACAATGCGTTCGATAACAACATTGTCTTTTTGCAATAAGGTCTGAAATAACTCCTGCTCCATCGACTCAGGTATGCCAGCAAAGATATTATTCTTGAGCACGACTTTCCTTTTGTAGCAGCCAGTTCATCAAGGCTGCAGAGGTATCCACAACAATGCCGCCAGCAGCCACGATGCCGTCATTGATGCTAGAAGTGAAAGTTCGCACAGTGCTGTCTTCGCAGCGTCCTTGCTTTTCAACCCAATGCACCACATTGCCTATCACCGAAACCGAGCCAGATACAATGAGCGAGGCTGCTGGTACGGCTACAAGCAACACCATCATTTCATCCGAGGTGTTGATATGGTTATGGCGGGAGCTGCTATCGAGATAAAAGTTAGAAAGCTCGCCCGAAAAGCGGACTTCCAATTCTTTGGTGAACAAATTACAACTGATATCTTCAGGATTATGCACGGCATGCACTGTAAAGCATCCTGACAAAAGTATAAGGCAAGCAAGCAGCAAAGCATATGGCATGCAATTGCGCTGAAATTTAGTCGTTGATTTCTGGCTCAACGAGTGCTGCCAACTTTGCCAAAGACTCCTGCCAACCCAAATAACACATTTCAACCGGAATCATGCTTGGAATGCCTGTTTGCTGAATATCCAATGATGTGCCACAAGCGACGGCTTTGAGTGTTACTGTAGTCATCATTTGCCCTGGTAAATTAGGGTCATCAAAGGTGTCGGTATAGACAAGCTTTCTAGCGGGTTCAATTTCTAAATATTGTCCACCAAAGGCATGACTATGACCAGTTGTGAAATTGGTGAATGACATACGAAAGCTGCCACCGATTTTCACATCCATAAATTCAACATTGCAGGTAAAACCATACGGCGGAATCCAACTAGCTATGGCATCTGGCACAATAAAGGCTCGAAATAATTTCTCGGTACTGCATTTGATGACGCGATGTAGCGTGACGGTGCCTGATGCCATGATATCCACCTCGATATGAAGACTGCGTTTACCTGCTATTTTAACAAAAACTCCATCAACGCTTTTTGCGCATGAAGACGATTCTCCGCTTCGTCCCAGACGATAGATTGATGACCATCAATCACTTCAGCAGATACCTCTTCGCCGCGATGGGCGGGAAGACAGTGCATAAAGAGAGCATCAGAGTTTGCTAAAGCCATCAGTGCTGCATCCACCTGGTAGCCTTTGAAGGCTTTCTCACGGAGCTTTTGCTCTTCTTCCTGCCCCATAGATGCCCACACGTCGGTAGTGACCAAATCAGCGCCTTGTGCGGCTTGTTGGGGAGTATCGCAAAGGGTGACTTGCGCGCCTTGGGCTATGGCTTCTTCTAAAATGCGAGCGTCAGGCTCATAACCTTTGGGGCAGGCGATATTGACATTGCAACCAAAGGTGATGGAAGCGTTGATCCATGAGTAGGCCATATTATTGCCATCACCAACCCAAGCTACGGTTTTACCCGAAATAGAGCCGCGTTGTTCCATAAATGTCATCACATCAGCAAGTACTTGGCAGGGATGGTAGGTGTCGGTGAGAGCGTTGATGACGGGCACTGTTGAAAACTGCGCAAAGCGTTCGACCATGCCATGCTCGAAGGTACGAATCATGACCATATCGACCATGCTTGAAATGACGCGCGCTGCATCTTCTACAGGTTCGCCACGACCTAACTGGGTGGTGTCCGAATGCAAAAACAGGGCGTGACCACCCAGCTGAAACATGCCTACTTCAAAAGAGACACGAGTGCGGGTGGAGGCTTTATCAAAAATCATGGCCAAGGCCTTACCCGCAAGGGTGTGATGCGCTTCGCCTGTTTTTTGTTTGGCTTTCAAATCCATAGCACGGGTGATGATGCCCAACGCTTCATCAGGTGCTACATCAGTGAGTTTGAGAAAGTGTCTTACGTTGTGGTTCATTATTTAAGTCCTTCAAGGCTTTGTTTGAGCAGGGCGAGTGCTTCATCAATTTCTTCGGCAGTAACATTCAGTGGCGGCAACAAGCGCAATACATGCGGGCCAGCACCAAGCACCAACAAACCATTTTCACGGCAAGCTTGAATCAATGGCGCTACTTCACCATCGCAAAGCATACCAAGCAATAGACCATGGCCACGCACATCCAAAAGTAAATCATATTTATTCACCAGCTTTTGCAAACCAGTGCTAAATTGAGCGCTACGGGCCTTCACATTCTCTAAAATGTGCTCTTGCTCAATCACATCCAAAATCGAGATAGCAACAGCGCAAGACAGCGGATTGCCGCCAAAGGTGGTGCCATGAGAGCCTGCTGTGAGCGAGGCGGCCACATGCTCTACGGCCAGCATGGCGCCAATAGGCATGCCGCCACCCAAGCCTTTAGCAAGGGTGAGAATATCAGGATGAATGCCTGCATCTTCATAGGCAAACATATAACCGCTACGGCCCATGCCAGTTTGGATTTCATCAAGAATAAGCAGGGTGCCTGTTTCATCACAAAGATGACGCACTGCTTGTAAGTAGCCTGCATCGGCCAAGTTGACCCCACCTTCGCCTTGCAAAGGTTCAAGAATGATGGCGGCAGTGGTGTCATCCACAGCAGCTTTTAATGCTTCTATATCATTGAGCGGCACATGCTTAAAGCCCAGCGGAAGTGGGTCAAAGCCTGTTTTGACTTTCTCTTGGCCAGTAGCTGTTAGGGTTTGCAGGGTGCGGCCATGAAAACTTTGCAACGCCGAAATAACCGTGCGGCGTGATGAGCCTTGATCATAGAAAAATTTACGCGCCAATTTGATGGCTGCTTCATTGGCTTCAGCGCCAGAGTTGCAAAAGAATGCTCTATCCAATCCAGAAACTGTGGCCAAACGATTGGCCAACTCAATTTGTTTGGGGATATGATAGAGATTAGAGCAGTGCATCATGGTGGCTGCTTGTGTGCTGATTGCTTCAACTATAGCTGGGTGGGCATGACCAAGGGTGTTGACGGCGATGCCAGCAACAAAGTCCAAGTAACGTTTGCCCGTGTCATCCCACACATTTGCGCCTTGACCCTTCACGAGGGTGATCGGAAATCTTGCGTAGTTTTGCATCAGGTGTGGGCTATTCAAGTTTTGAGGTGATTCATTTTTCATTGTCGGACACTAAATATTTTTATGCAGATGCTCAAATGATTCGTGAATGATTCACTTTTTCAGCGGCTTTTGCTGTTATTGAATCGCTGCAAAACACCCTCAAGCAGCGACAATCTTATTGTGCTTGAGGGTTGATTGAACCTACTTGGAAATGGCTTTTTGATAACTTTCCGTAGCCTTTTGCCATTCTTGTTTTTCAGCAAACCAATCGCCGCGCATGCGCCAAAATTCAGGTAAGGCGCTTTGGGTGAGCAAGGCGTTAAGGCCATCTTCAGCCAAACCTTGCAGGTTGGCCTTATGTGCTAATTTTACGCGTAGCCAGCTACCCGCAATGCTGCGTTGAAAGATTGGCTTATCAATTTGCTTGAAATTGTGCAGCGCATCTTTTTCAAGGGCAGCAAAGGCTGCTTTGGCCACATCCAACTCATCATGGGTTTCAAGGTAAGTGAGCAGCATACGTTCGCCGCCCTTTTTATCACCTGAGGCGATAAGCGCTTTGGCCAAGTCGATAATCACATCTTTGCTTTGGCTGTTGATGCGGTGGGCTTTGCGCAAATTTGGCAAGGTGTATTCGTTATTTTTCTTAGCTGCCATGCGCAAAGCTTCTGCGTAGAGGGGTGTGATAACGGCTTGATTTTTTTTGTTGTTCCATAAGTTTTCATACAACTCTGCTTGTTTATCAAACTCACCAAGAGCGCCAAGTAACTCAGCTTTACGTTGTAATGCCAAACTCGCGGCAGGGTGCACAGCCAACCAAGCTTCCAAATAATGTTGTCTGTCACTCAAACTTAATTTGGCGATATGTTCAGGGTTGGTCGCAAGCCTTGCTTTGAGGGCAATCAGCATGGGTGGGTCTTTTTCATCATTGATGCTCAAGCTGGCATTGATATCGTTCCAACATAATGAAAGTGCATCAAACAACCATGCAGGGATTACGTTCTTACTGCGTTTGAGAAGTTTCTGGCTGTTGCCTTCTCCTTCGTCAATCCATGCTACCAAAGCTTCTTGCAAATGTTGTTCGCGGCGTTTGCTGTTGCCGCTGCGTAGGCTATTCCATAACTGTTTGGGGCTTTGAAAGCTTAATGTCAGGATGAGCTTTAAGGCCCACCAAACGCTTAAAGCAACCACAATCAGCATCACAAACATGCCTGTGCGCGTTTCAAACAACCAGCCCAGCATTTCGATGCGCACCGGTTGGGTGGCGATATTGGGGAACATCACTAGGCCAATAAATAGGGCAATAATGGTGAGTAAGGCGAACACAATGCGAATCATAATTGCTCCATCCAAGCGGCGGCTTCTTGTTGCCATTGCTGCTGAGTTTGTTGGATTGAACTTAGAAGTTCACTTGAGAGTGTGGTGTCAATGCCGCGCTGCCCCAATTGATGCGCCATAGCTTCCATATCACCCACATGTGCCCAGGCGTTATCTTGCAGATTGGTTTGTAGCAATTGTAAATCACCAATGAGATTTTTAATGGATTGATAACGATCTGCCAAAACAACGGCATCTTGGTTCACTTTAGAGAAATGGAATTGGCTTTTGAGCCATTCCAGCCAGTTTAAATCAACCAAGGCTTCAACATCATTGGCGCCAATTTCAGCTTTGACAATGGCGGCATCTGCGGGTTTGAGCATTTGTGCCAAAGCGTAAATGCTGCCTTTAATTTCATCGCTAATGGCTTGTACATTTTGTTGGGCGCTGCGTAGGTCCTGGAATGCTTGCTCAGCCATCGACCGTTTTTCTGGATTTAGATTAGCAAGAAAAGTCATGCTCTTCCAGGCGTTGGCGCTTTCTAGCAGTGAAGTGCTTGGCGATGAAGCGCGGTTGAGTAATGTAAACATAACGCTGCGCACTTCATAACGCATTTGGAATAACTGTCGTTGCTCCATACTTTGAATCAGCGTTTCAACTGCATCGAGTTTGTTTTGAAGTTCAGTGAGGGTGTTAGAATCCAAAGCGTTGCTGATTTGCGCTGCCGCATCGGGGGCCTCAGCAATGGCGTTAGCTTCATCTGCATTGATGTCATATTGGCCAGCTGCTGTATCATCTTGAGCAGTTGCTGCGCCATCAGTAAACAGTGTATCCATCGTTTGTTCGACAGCCGCCTCATCCGCGGCAACATCAGTATTTGAATCGGTGGGTTGAGCAGAATCTTCTTCAGCGGTAAGTGTTGATGGTGGGTTTGATTTAAAGCTTGATGAAAGTATGTTGTTTTCAAAGAGTGATTGTAAAGCCGCGTTGTTAAACTGCCAAAATGCCCAAGCTGTGCCAATGATAATCAGCAGAAATAACATGAATGTTTTGACGAAACTCCTACTTTTTTTCTTCGTAGGTAATTCTTTTTCGGCCTCAGTGGACTTGCTTGAAGGTTCATCCTTAGCGGCCTTTTCCGATGTGGGCTTAGATGCATGCAACACAGCATCTTGACCTGCATCATGCGGAAATGTTTCGTCTTTATCGCTCATGTTATTTGGCCTCGTTTAACCAGCGTGCAACATCCAAAGCGTGGTAGGTTAAAATTATATCCGCACCAGCACGTTTAAAGCTTAGCATGGTTTCAAGCACAACACGCTTTTCATCAATCCAACCATTGGCAGCAGCAGCTTTAACCATGGCGTATTCGCCAGAAACATTGTACACCGCCATGGGTAAATCTGTGGCATCTTTCACTTCGCGGATGATATCCATATATGCCAATGCAGGTTTGACCATCAGCATATCAGCACCTTCTTCTACATCCAGCATAGCTTCTTTGATGGCTTCGCGGCGGTTGGCAGGGTCCATTTGATACGCAGCCCTATCACCAAAGGTCGGTGCGGAGTCAGCTGCGTCACGGAAGGGACCAAAATAGCCCGAGGCATATTTAACTGCATAAGACATAATAGGCACTTCATAAAAGCCTGCATCATCCAAAGCAATACGAATTGCCTCAATCATGCCATCCATCATGCCAGATGGGGCAACGATATCTACACCAGCTTTAGCATACGACACAGCTTCTTTTTGCAGGTTGGCAAGGGTGGCATCGTTGTCCACTTCTTCGCCGCATAACACGCCGCAATGGCCATGGTCGGTGTATTCACAAAAACAAGTGTCAGCGATTACCAATACATCAGGGCAAGCTTGTTTGGCAGCGCGAATGGCTTCTTGTACAATACCTCTGTCATCCCATCCGCCAGAGCCAATGGCGTCTTTGCTGGTAGGAATGCCGAAGAAAATGACACCAGGAATACCAAGGTCGCTAACCTGTTGTACGGTTTTAGCAACATCCGAGAGCGGAATACGGAACACGCCCGGCATACTTTTGATTTCAACTGCATGGCTGATGCCTTCTTCAACAAAAATGGGATAAATTAAATCATTAACGGATAAAGTGGTTTCAGAAACCATACGGCGCATAGTTGCAGTTTTTCTTAGTCGACGAGGGCGATGGGTGAGATCAAAAGACATGAATTGGTATCCTTGTTTAGTTTTTTGCAGTTAATGAACTTTTAGGGCGTCAAGCGAAGCAAAATAAGCATTTAATGATGCTAGCATTGCTTCGAAATTGGGTAGCTTTGCGATAACCTGCACTGTTAAACCGAGTTTGTCAGCAGCTTCAGCCACTTGCTGGCTCATGACGATGACCACAGGCGCATTGGCAATATCCAAATTGTTGACTCGTCGGACATAACATTCAGCAGTTTTGGCGCTGCCGAGTAACACTGCGTCCACGGTTTTGTTATTCAATGCTTCAAAGGAGCTTAAAGGTTGCAGTGTCTCACATGTGGTGCGGTAGGCATGCACCATTTTCACATAAACACCTTGCAATTGTAATGCCTTGCTAAGCTCATCACTGCCTTCTTCAGCGCGAAAGAAAAGGACATGTTTGGGTAGGTGCATTTCGGTATATTTGCTGATTAGACCAAGTTGCGATTCCACTTCGGGTGTGAAGCTCACCTTGCATCCTAATTCGACCAGCGCATGTGCAGTCTTTTTGCCAACGGCAACAATGCGAAAGTTATTGAGTTTTCTCCCAATATTGGGGCATGTTTCGGCAAGTGAAGTTACACCATTTTGGCTGGTAAAAAGGATGTCCGTTTGACTGGGGTCAAGCAGCAGTAAATCATCAATGGCTTGCACGATGTTTTCGGTGAGGATTTCTCTTCGTAAGCACGGAAAAAATATTGGGGTTGCACCATACTCATGGACCAAATCGGCAAGTTTTAAATTTTGCTCACCGCCTCTGGTGAGTAAAATCGACTTTCCTGATAAATGGCTCATAAACGTAGTGTCATCATAAAATATAACGAGATAAATCTTCGCTTTCGGCAATAGCGCCCAATTGTTTACGTACATAAACGCCATCAATGACCAAGAGTTTTTCCTGACGGTCGCAAGCATCAAAGCTGATGTTATCCAGCACATGTTCGAGCATGGTATGCAATCGTCTTGCGCCAATATTCTCGGTCTTTTCATTGACTTGCACAGCCATTTTAGCCAGCTCGGCAATGCCAGTTTGTGCAAAATCCAGCTCCACACCTTCAGTTGCTAGAAGCGCAGTGTATTGCAAAGTAAGTGCTGATTCAGGCTCAACCAAAATGCGCCTGAAATCCTCTTCAGTAAGTGATTTTAGCTGCACACGAATTGGAAAGCGGCCTTGCAGTTCAGGCCCAAATCCGATGGTTTGCTCAAATGAAATGCCCCTGATGCAATAAATAAGATATGGTCCGTAGATACAGGGCCATGACGGGTGCTCACAGTGGTGCCTTCGACAAGTGGTAGCAAATCGCGTTGTACACCTTCACGGGAGACATTGCCGCTGCTGCCTTCACGGTGGGTGATTTTATCAATTTCATCAATAAAGACGATGCCAGAATGCTCGGTACGCAGAATCGCTTCTTCTTTGATTTTATCATTATCAATCAATCGGTTGGCTTCTTGTTGCTGCAATAGAACCAAGGCTTCAGCGATAGTAACGCGTTTGGTTTTTTTCTTGTCACCTAACAAACCACCCAGCATATCTTTAATATTAAACTCACTCTCATCGCCTGGGTTATGCGAAAAAATTTGCATGCTGGGCATGTCGTGTTGTTCAGGCACGTCGATTTCCACTTGGCGATTATCCAACTCGCCAAGGCGAAGTTTATCGCGCATACGTTCACGTGAATCTTTCTTGGGGCTAGGCGCATCGGCAGCAACGGGGCGGCCTTGTTCTTCGACTGGATGCGGAATCAAAATATCGAGCAAATGTTCTTCTGCTGCCTCTGCCGCACGCACTTGTACTCTGGCAACGTGCTCATCTTTCACCATTTTTAACGCGGTATCGAGCAAGTCGCGGATGATAGACTCCACATCGCGGCCGACATAACCCACTTCGGTATATTTGGTGGCTTCAACCTTCACAAAGGGTGCGCGAGCCAGCTTGGCCAAGCGCCTAGCAATTTCAGTTTTACCCACACCTGTGGGGCCAATCATGAGAATGTTTTTTGGTGTAATTTCCTCGCGCATCGGTGAGGGCACTTGCTGGCGGCGCCAGCGGTTGCGCAAGGCAATTGATACGGCGCGTTTGGCATCAAACTGGCCGATGATAAAACGGTCAAGCTCGCTCACGATTTCACGTGGTGTCATCATGGTGTCTTCAAAGATAGTGCTCATGCCGTTGCCTTGGGTGTATAAACTATCTCTTGGGGCATGGCGTGGCTTAAGAAGCCAACGTTGGACATGCTTAGTCCGTATGCACCAGCAAGACCAAATACCGCAATATCGCCCACTTGCGCATCTTCAATATAAATGTCGTTGGCGAGTTTGTCGGCGCTGGTACAGAGCGGGCCGCCAAAATACACTTTTTCTTGATGGATGGTTTCTTGTTCTGCAAACAACTTGCCCACATGCATGGCAACGATTTGCGCAGGATGATTGATGGCTAGTGCCGCCGGGCGACGGAAATGATTAATGCCACCAGCGCAAACCACCTGCTTTTTGCCACGACTGGTTTTGATGTCGATAATTTCAGTGCAGAAATAGCCGCAATCGGCAGCCAGCCAGCGACCAAGCTCAAGCACAAAATGGCGACCTGCAAAGCCATAATCTGCAATCATTTGTGCTAAACCATCCGCATAAGCTTTGGGATCGAAATTGATGCCAGCTTCAAGGTAATCCACGCCAAAGCCACCTCCAAAATCGATGATGTCACAGTTAACACCCGCATAATTGGCCTCGATGCTTTTCGTTAAATCAAATACCAATTTACAGTTGTGAAGCAAATCATCGACATCCAGCACGCCGCTGGCGGCATAGACATGCAGGCCACGGAAGTGCAAATGGGGTAGGGCAAGAATTTGCGGTAGGGCTTCGTTGAGTTTTTCTTCATCAATGCCAAATTTTTTCGAACCACCAGAGAACGTGGTTTGTGCATCATGGATGTCGAAATTGGCATTGATGCGCAACAATACTTCCATCGTTTTGCCCTGAATGGCGCAGACGGCATTCAAGCGATGCGCCTCCACCAACGATTCGATATGAATGGTACGCACCCTATGAGTCACGCTCCATTCCAGTTCTTCAATGCTTTTGCCAGGGCCCGTGTAAATCAACTGTGAGGGTGAAAATCCTGCATTTACTGCCTTGTTGGCTTCGCCCAAGCTTGCAATCTCAATGCCTGTCACTTTGGCAGCTAAAGCGGCTTGCAAAAAGGCTGGGTGCGGATTGGCTTTCATGGCATAAAAAACTTCCAAACCTTGGGGCATAATTGCTTGTAAAAGCGCCACTTTTTCTTGTAAGGGAGCTGTGTCATAAACATAAGCATTGAAGGTTTTGCCTGCTGATTTGTGCTGGCGAATAAGTGTTTCGATATGGGTAGGAATAAACATAGGCGCAAGTCCACCACAAAGCAGCATAGAGACCAAGCCAAAAATCATAGATAGTATGACACACCAAAGAGTTGTTGCTACGCTCTGCCGATACGAAGATATATTTTTTGTGAGGTTCTTGATGTCGGATGCCAGTAAAAAGCCAGAAATTGCACCCTATCAGCGCCATGCCATCCTGTGTGTGGGCAAATCTTGCGGCGAGAATATGCCATTGCTGAAATTCGGAAAAACGCGTCTGGCCGAATTGGGTTTGGACCATGGCGAGCACGCCGTGCGTTTGAATAGAGCGGGGTGTTTGGGCGTGTGTGAACAAGGGCCAATTATGGTGGTTTATCCCGAAGGTGTTTGGTATTGCGGTTTGGACGAATCAGGTTTGGATGAAATTATCCAAGATCATCTCCGTGATGGTCGCCCTGTAGAACGATTGGTGATGCACACCATGAAACAAGAACGTAGTTAATTATCATGGCTATTGAATTTAATGATGCTTTAAAAGCCAAGCAATTACGCAAGTATTTTGATGAGTCGGGCAGGATATTTATTGTCGTCGATGCCACCAGTGATGATGTATTGGTGCCTGAGTATTTGCGAGGCGACCCTGGGCTGCGACTGGTGCTAAATGCCCGTATGCCGCAGCCGATTTATATCCGTGATGCATTTTTAGAGTCTAATTTTTCCTTTGGCGGAACGCCGCATCATTGCGTGATTCCTATGCGTTGTATTTGGGCTGCGTATTTGCCTGATGAGGATATGTCGACGGGTCTTGTTTGGGAAAAAGATATGCCCGAAACGATTCGCATGATGTTGGGTGCCATTGAAGACGAACCCATGGATGAAGGAGTTGTGCCTCCGCAAACAGAACCAAGCAAGTCTGCTTCAGCAGTGAAAGGTAAGGGTACTAAAATTCGGCATCTTCGGGTGGTCAAATAATGCAATTATTACGGCTGGTCGTTGTTTCTATATGTGCTTTGCTCTTTGGAATGTTAATAAGCGTAAATTCAGTTTTTGCTGCCAATGATCCGCGTATGGTGGTTGAGCTACCAGAGCAAGATGTGCTGGGCTTGGATATGAGGGGTGTGCTTGAATTGGCCATACCAGTACTTTGGAAGCGTGTTGTGCCCACAAAAGATATGGAAAAGGCTGGGAAGCTCAAAGCATCCACATCGCTTTTATTGCAATACAAAACCTTCAGGCATGGCGTAAAGCTCACCTTTAATCCTGATCAAGTGCAGAATTATTTGGCGCGGAACCGTATTCAAATGATTGTGGAGAGGCCTGTTTGGAATTTATCTGTCAAAACGCTGGGTTTAAGCGATGACGATAACAAAATATCTCAGGAGCTTACCGATTTTGGTCATAGTGTTGTGGATGGTTTGGGTGTGCATTTAAGCCCACACGGTAAAAAAATGGCGCTGATTTTTGCGCCTGCAATCGATGCTTACGGGCAATCCATGATTCATTTGGAAATGCAGGGCGCTTTCCCCATTACTTTGTTGCCAGTAGTTGATCAGGCTGCTGAAGGTTTCTTGGATTACCAGTTGCAAGATTGGCTGGCGCAAATACTCATCACGATTCGCGATGCTTATAGTCTTGGCGAGGTGGCTAGAATAGAGCAATCACAAGAGCTGCGTTTGACCATTGAAGGTGAATACACATTGGCTTCACAAATTATGCTGGAGCAGGCGCTGCTTAATCATCCCAATGTATTGAGCTTGGTGCCGATGACCCTGCAAAAGAATAGGCGTGTTTATCGATTGGGTCTTCAAGGCGAAGATGAAACATGGATAGCAGATTGGTTTGCAGACAATGGTCTTAGTGCTACAGAAGAGGCAACCAGCGAAATGGCAGCTTGGGTGGTTAAGTGAGCTCAGAGACTTTAAATTTTGCCCAGCCATCCTACACCAAACAGCAGGCGCTAGATTTACCGCTTCCAGAGCAAAAATTATATGGAAATTGGGTGCGTCATGGCCAAGTTGAAGTTGCCCATGCAAGGCTGGCCTTATGGCTGGTCAAAGGGGGTAATATATGGCTTTCTTCGGAGGAAGTAGCAGGTAAAAGTCATTTTATGCATGCGCTAAAGAGTGAACATCCCAGTTTGGTTTTGTTGGAGCCACATGTGCAGCCTTGTTCGCATATTCAGCAACTCAAACTTTGGCTGGATAGGGCTGAACATCACGTTTTTTGGCTGGTTGATTTACCAGCAGGCCTTTTACCGCAACCTTTGGCTTTGGCAGTGTTTCATTTGATAGAGCGCGCCAAAGAAATGCATAAATCGTTATTGATATCCTATCGAAGTGAGATGTTTGAAAGTCTACCGCCCGAACTCACCAGTCGCTTACGCATGTGTGAACGTGTTGATATGACACCGCCACGTTTGGATAAGGATTTGCAGGCAGTGTTGGAATCGGTGTTGCAAACGATGCAATGGGATATGAAAGAAACAGTGCTGCCGACTTTGTTGCAATATTTGCCTCGTGACTTGGCGTTATTATTGCAGGCTATTGATGCTTTAGATGCTTATTCAAAGGTTCATAAGGTAAAAATGAACGCAGTACTTGCGCTGAAGGTGCTTGGTCTGAAATCGTTGTGATAAAAATTATTGTTTCTGAGCAATTGTTGATTCATCACCGCGCATCAGGAGAACAGGTGAGCTACCCAATATCCACAGCGGCTTTGGGTGTGGGAAATGCTTTGGGAAGTTATCAAACCCCATTGGGTAAACATAGGTTGTTTGCTTGTATTGGAGGTGGCTATCCCAAAGGTACCATCTTTGTTGGCCGTGAGCCGGTTGGCTTGTTTGAGCCAAGCCTTGTTGATGAAGACAAGGACTGGATTTTGACTCGTATTTTGTGGTTGGAAGGCCTAGAAGAGGGTTATAATAAGGGCGGTGATGTCGATACGAAGGCCCGTTATATTTATATCCATGGTACCAATGAAGAAGGTAAAATTGGCACCCCAGCTTCCCACGGTTGTATTCGCATGCGTAATGATGATGTGTTGGATTTATTTGAGCATGTGGCTGAAGGGGAAGTTGTGGATATAACGTGATGAGGGTAGGGCTTTGAATCCAGTTTTTAGGCGACGTATTATCAACCGTCATAGCGATAGTTTAAAACGTTATGGTTACCATCCTAATGCCTTGTATTGGAGCAATGCTGATATTCAGGCGTTGCGCTTTAAGGTTTTGGCTGAAATTGGTGTGGAGTCTGGTCAGAGCGTGCTCGATGTTGGATGTGGTTTTGCGGATTTATGTGGTTGGTTTAGCGCGCAAAGCTGCGAGGTGTCTTATACTGGTATCGATATTTCACCTGACTTGATTGAAGTTGCCAGGCAGCGGCATCCGGATGTCAAACTCTTTGTTGGAGAGTTGTTTGACGGACGTTTTTTAGCCAGAGAATTTGATTGGGTTTTGCTCTCTGGTGCCCTAAATGAGCCCTATCATGATCAAGGGAAATACGCCAAAAAGGTGATCCGTGAAATGTATCGGATTTCCCGGTTGGGTGTGGCCTATAATCTGCTCAATAGTGATGTTGTTCGTGCACCTGATTTGCAGAGTTTTTCCCCTTCGGCTTCCTTATCTTATGCGCAAGAGCAATTTGGTGATGCAAGCTTAAGAACTGACTATCTGGACAACGATTTTACCATTTATTTGTATAAAAAATCTTAGCTTACTTCAGCGCCCTAAAATGAAAAAAGAACCTTTGGCTTTTTTGGTTGTCGAATCTCAAGCGCATAGGCATAGTTCGCATCCTAGTTTAGGGATTGGGGATGTTATGACAACCAAGAAATCGACAGACAAAAATCAAGATAAGCAAGCTGGTATTACCCAAGAAGGGCGTTTCTATTCTGCAGACCGCTTGCACGCGATGCATGATATGATGTTGTTCATACGCCGATTCGAAGAAAAAGCTGGCCAAATGTATGGCTTGAAAAAAATCGGTGGCTTCTGCCATTTGTGTAATGGCCAAGAAGCAGTTTGCGTAGGTATGGAAGAAGCATCTGAACCTACCGATTATATGATGACCAGTTACCGCGACCATGGTCATATTCTTGCTCGCGGCTCTGATGCCACTGCGATTATGGCTGAGCTGCTTGGCCGCGCTGGTGGTATCGTTGGCGGAAAGGGTGGCTCCATGCATATGTTTGATGTCACCAAAAACTTTGCCGGTGGTAATGGTATTGTGGGTGAGCAAGTGCCCATTGGTATTGGTTTCGCTTTCGCCAGTCAGTATCGTGATGATAAGCGTGTGTCCATCACCATCATGGGTGACGGTGGTGTTAACCAAGGCGCTGTTTACGAATCTTTTAACATGGCTGCATTATGGAAGCTTCCTGTAGTTTTTGTGATTGAAAACAATCAATACGCCATGGGTACATCTTTAAGCCGTGCTTCTGCTGAAACCCATCTTTATAAACGGGGTATCTCTTTTAAAGTTCCTGGCATTCAAGTCGACGGCATGGACGTATTGGAAGTTGAGCGCAAAATGGCGGAAGCCATTGAGCATGCCCGTTCAGGTCAGGGCCCTATCATTGTTGAGATGATGACCTACCGTTACCGTGGTCACTCCATGTCTGACCCTGCGACTTATCGTACACGTGACGAAGTGGATGAATGGCGTACAGGCCGTGATCCTATCGCTAGGCTACAATTGCAAATGATTGCTGCTGGCCTTGCGACAGAAGAAGAATTCAAGCAAAAAGATAAAGATATTAAAAAAGAAGTGAACGATGTGGCCAAAGCAGCTGAAGCGCAGCCTGAGCCAGATTTATCCGTTATGTGGGATGATATTCTCAATGACGAAATTCCGAATGCATACCCTTATCCAAGGCAGGTGGGCTAATCATGGCAAAAATTACGTATCGTGAAGCGCTAAATCAGGCAATGTGCCAAGAAATGGAGCGCGATGACCGCGTGTTCCTGATGGGCGAAGAAGTAGCGCAATACAATGGTGCTTATAAAGTATCACAAGGCATGTTGGACAAGTTTGGTCCTCGCCGTGTGATTGATACACCGATTACTGAGCTCGGCTTTGCTGGTCTTGGCGTTGGAGCGGCTATGGCTGGCTTGCGCCCAGTGATTGAATTTATGACTTGGAACTTTGCTATTTTGGCAGCTGACCAAATCGTCAATGCGGCTGCGAAGATGAAATACATGACTGGCGGCCAATATGATTGCCCTATGGTGTTTCGTGGCGCTGGCGGTGCGGCCGCACGCGTAAGCTCGCAACATTCCCAAGCCTTTGAAAATTGGTATGCGAACATCCCTGGTTTGAAAGTGGTGATGCCATCCAACCCTGCAGATGCGAAAGGTTTGTTGGCGGCTTCTATTCGTGATAACGACACCGTGATTTTTATCGAAAACGAAATCAACTATGGTGATGTTGGCGAAGTGCCTGAAGGTGAATACATCATTCCGTTGGGTAAAGCAGAAATCAAACGTGTTGGTAAAGATATTACACTGATTGCCCATTCACGCATGACAGGTTATGCCCTGATGGCCGCTGAAGAGTTGGCGAAAATGGGCATTGATGCTGAAGTGGTTGATCCGCGCACTATTCGCCCGCTAGATGAAGCTACAATTTTGGCATCAGTCGCCAAAACCAATCGCGCCGTGGTGATTGAAGAAGGCTGGCGTTTTGCTGGTATCGGCGCAGAAATTTCAGCGCGTATTATGGAAAAAGCATTTGATGATTTGGATGCGCCAGTTGTTCGAGTTACAGGCAAAGATGTGCCTATGCCTTACGCAGCGAATCTGGAACGTCATGCTCTTCCAAGTGTGGCAGAGATTGTAGAAGCAGCACGCGTTACTTGTAACCGCGCTTGATAATAAAGTTTTAAGTATTTTTACCACGAAAAAGCTTGGATACAAAACGATGATTCATTTGATTGCTTTTTGTTTCAGTTTTTTGTGGCTAACCCATTGAATGAGGTAAACCATGCCAATTGATATTTTTATGACCCAGTTATCACCGACCATGACGGAAGGTAAAATTGCGCGTTGGCTTAAAAAAGAAGGCGATGCACTTGTTTCTGGCGAGGTGTTGTTGGAAGTTGAAACCGACAAAGCGACCATGGAAGTTGAAGTCATCGATGAAGGCGTGTTACACAAAATCATTGCTGCTGAAGGCGCCTTGGTCACTGTGGGTGATGCCATTGGCGTGATTGCTGAAGATGGTGAAGAGGTTCCTGCAGATTACACACCAGCAAGCAGCGGAGAAACACCAGTGATTGAAGTGCATGGCACCCCATCAGCTGTGGAAGCTGCGCCTACACCAAGCCCAGTGCCAGCACCAGCGGACATTCCAAAAGTTGATTTGGCGGCTGTGGTTGCAGCTGCGCATGACAAGCGCATCAAAGCATCACCATTAGCGCGCCGTTTGGCTAAACAAAAAGGTATTAACCTTGCAGCTCTGCAAGGTACTGGCCCGAATGGTCGTATTACCAAAGCCGATGTGGAATCAGCATCCAAACGCGGCATCAATTTGGGTATGGCTCAAACGGTTGCCCCAACTGTATTGCGTCCATTGCCATCTGGTCCAATGCCTTACCATGCTGATGAGTATGATGCCATTGAAAACAGCATGATGCGCAAAGCGATTTCACGTCGTTTGACTGAGTCTAAACAACAAGTTCCTCATTTCTATTTGAGCCTTGATGTGTCTATGGATCGCTTGATGGATTTGCGTGAGCAATTGAATGAATCAGCAGATGGTGCATTCAAACTTAGCGTGAACGACTTCATCGTCAAAGCTTCGGCCAAAGCGCTGATGGATGTGCCCAATGCCAATGCATCTTGGACAGATTCACACACCTTTAGACATAAACATGCACATATCTCCATTGCTGTTGCCATTGAAGGCGGCTTGATTACGCCTGTGGTTAGGTTTGCTGAGCAAAAGAGCATTGTTGATATCTCCAATGAAATTAAAGAGCTCGCTGGTAAAGCCCGCAAAGGTCAGTTGCAACCTGCTGAATATACCGGTGGCACATTCTCGATTTCGAATTTGGGCATGTATGGCATCAAGCAATTCCAAGCTATTGTGAATCCACCTGAGGGTGCGATTTTGGCAGTGGGCGGCACTGAAGAGCGTGCTGTGGTTGAAAATGGCCAAGTCGTTGTGAAGAAAATGATGACCCTTACCTTGTCTTGCGACCACCGCGTTGTTGATGGCGCAGCGGGCGCTGAATATCTCAACGCTTTGAAGAAACATCTTGAGTGCCCTGCAAGCGTATTGATTTAACAAATTTATGACCGCGAAATACTTAGGCATGAAGGTTGATGAAATCTTTGTGCCTTTGTGATTTTGCGGCGAACCCATTGAAATGAGGTGAACTATGCCAATTGATATTTTTATGACCCAACTTTCACCAACCATGACGGAAGGAAAGATTGCGCGCTGGCTAAAAAATGAAGGTGATGAGCTCGTTTCTGGCGAAGTATTGTTGGAAGTGGAAACCGACAAAGCGACCATGGAAGTAGAAGTCATTGATGAGGGCGTGTTGCACAAAATCATTGCTGCTGAAGGCGCTGTGGTGACCGTAGGCTCGGCGATTGGTGTGATTGCTGAAGATGGCGAAGAAGTGGCCGCTGATTATCAGCCAGAAGGGTTGAGTGGCGCACCAGTTGCTCAGGTTGAGGCGCCCTTGGCTACACCTGAAGAAGTTGTGAAAACCATTGCTGCTGCGCAAGCTGCTTCTGCACCTGAAGATGAGCATGAGTTGCACTTGAAACCAGCAGGCATTTTTAATGCTGATGGTGAATATGATGTGGTGGTGATTGGTGCTGGCCCTGGTGGTTATGTGGCTGCCATACGCGCAGCGCAACTCGGCTTGAAAGTGGCATGTATCGAATCCACGCATTTGGGTGGTATTTGTTTGAACTGGGGTTGTATCCCAACCAAAGCTTTGTTGCGTACTGCTGAATTGATTAATGTGATTCATCACAGCGGTGATGAATTGGGTCTTGGGATTTCTGAGACTAAACCTGATTTGGTGAAGGCTGTGGCGCGTTCGCGTAAAATTTCTGCCAAACTAAACAGCGGTATTGGTTTCTTGTTCAAGAAAAACAAAGTTGAGCATATTGAAGGTTTCGCAACATTTGAAGCTGGCAATAAATTGATGGTCAAAGATGCCCAAGGCGCTAGCAAGCAAGTCACAGCCAAGCATGTGATTGTGGCTACTGGCGCTAGAGCTCGAGCATTCCCAGGCATGGATGTGGATAACGAAGTCATTACCACTTATATGCAAGCCTTGTCGCCAAAATCATTACCTAAAGATTTGGTGGTGATTGGTTCAGGCGCGATTGGTATGGAATTCGCTTATTTCTATAATGCGATGGGTTCGAATGTGACTGTGATTGAGGCAGCCCCACAAATTCTGCCTTTAGAAGACCATGAAATTTCAAAAGTCGTGGATCGTGCATTCAAGAAAAACGGCATCAAAATTATTACCAACGCTATGGTTTCATCGGCTAAAAATGTCGACGGCCGTGCTGTGGTGCAATACAGCAGCAAAGGTAAAGATGAAACCATTGAAGGCGATGTTTGCTTGGTGGCTGTGGGCGTAATTGGTAATACCGACAAAATCAATGCTGAAGCCACATCCATGAAAATTGAACGCAACCAAATTGAAGTGGATGATTATTATCGCACTGACCACCCTGGCGTTTACGCCATTGGTGATGTGGTTGGTGCTCCTGCGCTTGCACATGTTGCTAGCCATGAAGGCATTGTTTGCGTGGAAGGTATTGCAGGCTTGAATCCACATGCTGTGGATTATGGCAATGTGCCAGGCTGTACGTATTGCCAGCCACAAGTGGGTTCATGTGGTAAAACTGAACAACAATGTAAAGATGAAGGCATTAACGTGAAAATTGGCCGTATGTCGTATGCTACCAATGGTAAAGCTATGGGCTTGGCTGAAACGGAAGGTATGGTGAAAACTATTTTCAGCGCTGAGACTGGTGAATTGTTGGGCGCACATATCGTTGGTGCTGAAGCCACCGAGTTGATTGTATCGCTACAATTGGCGCGCACACTCGAAACCACAGAAGCTGAGTTGATGCATCATATGTTCCCGCATCCAACACTCTCGGAGATGATTCACGAATCTGTACTTGATTCCGAAGGTAAGGCGATTCACATCTAAACTAAAAGGCTCCCAAGTGGAGCCTTTTTTCTTGAGAGGCTACATGTTTCGGCGCATCTGTAACAAGGGTGGGCCATGTCTTGTGCCTTCACCCGATATGAAAGATGATTATTTTAGTAGTGATAATCAGTAATCGTCACTGATAAATGGGGCATCCAAGTGCAATGCTTGTTCTAGTGCAATGGCATCTTCATCGACAGGTTGGTAGTCCATCATATCAATGAGTTGGTCCAAAGAAATGTGTTGGTTGCGTTGGCGAAGCCATTGGATTTGTTGTGAGCGATCTTCCATGGATTGGAACATTTTATTTGCCTCCTTTGTACATGAAAGCTTTTCATGTGGGCAAAACCGTATGCCTTGAATGTGACACCAAAAAGACAAGTATATTTTGTAAAGAAAGTGCTAAGCTATGCAATGGTTTGGGCTCAAGTTTTGCCCAAACAATAATTTTGAATGAGGGGTGAGAAATGACAAATATTGCAGCTTGGAATGAACGGTTTGCTTTGGGTGATGGTTTGCAGTTTGTTGAGGGGCCAAATGGTATGCCAATTGTGAATATCAATAACCATCATGCTAAGGCTTCGATTGCTTTACAGGGCGCACATGTGCTTGGTTATCAAGCCGTTGACCAAGAGCCCTTGATTTGGATGAGTGAAGATGCCACTTATGCGCCAGGAAAATCGCTGCGCGGCGGCGTGCCGATTTGTTGGCCCTGGTTTGGGCCACATGCTACCGATAGCAATAAACCCGGGCACGGTCATGCGCGCACGGTGAGCTGGTTACCAACTGCTTCAAACTTATTGGCGTCAGGTGCGCATGAATTGACGTTTACTTTGGCTGACAAAGCACAAACCGAAGCTGTTTCTGGCTTTGCGCTGGATGTAAAACTCACCATCACAGTGGGTGCTACGCTGAAATTTTCTATGACCTCGACCAACCTAGGCTCCACCGAATATACATTGGGTGAAGCCTTGCATACTTACTTCTTGGTCGGTGATGTTTCAAAGGTAAAAGTTGAGGGCTTAGATGGTTGTGCTTACCTCGATAAAGTAGATGGCATGTCGCGCAAAACGCAGCAAGGCCCCGTGACGATTGCTTCGGAAGTTGATCGCATCTATTTTAGTGATAACAAACAATGCCGCATTGTTGATGAAACCATGCAGCGTGTGATTCATATTTATAGTAAAGGCAGCGCTGCCACTGTGGTCTGGAACCCTTGGTTGGAATCAGCTAATAAAATGGGCGATTTGGGCAAAGATGGTTATTTGAAAATGTTGTGTGTTGAAAATGCCAATGCTGCCAATGCAGTAGTGAAGCTAGCTGGTGGCGCTAGCCATACTTTGGATGTGGAATACGCTGTAGAGTCGCTAAGCAACTAAAGCCTAAATCAAGCTTTGGTGTTTCACCAAAATACACGCATCCATGACGCAATGCATGTCGTTTTCCTCAGCGATGTGCCTTGCTTCATCATTGCTTATTCCAAGTTGTAGCCATAAGGTCTTTGCGCCGATATCGGCTGCAGCCTGGGCAATGGGTGGTGTGAATTCTGGTTTTCTAAATACATTCACAAGATCCACCGACACAGGGATATCATCCAAACTTTTATAAACAGCTTGGCCGAGAATGACATCGGCTTGTGGGTGAATGGGGAATACTTCATAACCTTGGCTGATTAAATAGGCAGTAATTTTATGGCTTGTCCTGTCAGGTTTGGGCGAGCAGCCGACCACGGCGATGGTTTTTGCTGAGCTAAGAATGGTTTTAATTTCTTCATCACTTGGATTCAACGACATGATACGCTCCTTGAGTTGGGGGAAAATCAGTTGGGCCGTAACGTAATTAATTGGGACGAAACGGCACCCACTTGGGTAAAGGTTTACCACCAAGTTCAAACACTGCCAAGCCCGCAATAATCAAAGCAGCGCCCAGCATAATATTTAAGGTTAAAGCTTCATTATTGAAGAGATGTCCCAGCAGCAAAGAGGTGACGGGCGTAACCAAGGAGATCAAGGCCACTTTGGTGGCTTCAACATGTTTGAGCACGTAATAATATAAAGAAAAACCAAACACCGAGCCAAATAGTGCGAGGTAGAGAATTGCAATCCAGGTATAGTTGGGTGCCTGCATAAGCGACTGCCATGTTGTATCAAAATCTGGTGCAGTGCTTAGCCAGCTAAATAAAAACAGAGGGGTGGCAACTAGAAGACTGCCCACTGTCATGCTGATAGCTGGCACATGTGCATTCACACGCTTGATCCAAATCGCTGAAGCTGAATGTATTAAGCCTGAACACAACACACCAAGCACGCCAAGCATGCCAGCACTGTCTAGGGCTAAGCTGCTGCCAAAAATAAGGATTAAGCCAAGCAAGCCGATAAGCATACCTATGGAGCGTGGTTTGGTGAGTAATTCTTGATTCAGCCAGAATGAAGCCATCATAGCTGTGAAAATCGGGGTGAACCCAAAGAGCAGTGATATCCAACCTGAAGGAATAAATTGCGCCGACCAATATACAGCCATCATACCGCCATAAATGCCAAGGCCTCCGTAGATATAGGCCAGCAAAGCTTGCCTATGCCAGACGATTTTGGTGCTCATAACCAATGAGAAAATAAAAGCAAGCAATGTGCCCAAGAGCATGCGGCTGCTGATGCCGAATACAAAACCAGCAGCTTCAACGCTCCAGGCAATCGCAAGTGGAGTGGTGCTCCAGATAAGAATTACGCCAAAATAAGCGATGGGTACATTCATGGTTGTTTCCGTGTGTGCGATGCAGACACAAAAAAAAGGCGGCCTAAGCAGGCCGCCTTTAATGTGAATCAGCAAGCAGTATTAGATTGCTTTCAAAGCTGCAATCACTTCATCTTGTGCAGCAGCGTCACAGATTTTTTGTGGTGCCATTTTTGTTTTTGCCTTTGCATTGCCAGTCAATTCTTTGATGGCATCTTTAGAATTACACATCCATGTGCGCAAGCTTGCGTCATCCCAAGTGAATGTGGCAGAAGCCAAGTCATCGCTGTATTTGAAACCGTCTTGTTTGCCAGCTTTCATGCCAACAATACCTTTCAAACCTGGGCCAACTTTGTGCTTTTCGCTGAAGTTATGGCAAGACTTACATTTCTTTTCAGCGCCGGCAGCCAAAGCTTCGGTTGCAGCCAAACCGCTGAATAGAAATGCAGATGCAGCTGCAATCATTAAAGTTTTTCTCATGTTAAAAATCCTCCTCACAGGAATGTTGATATCGAATTTCTAAACGCGTTGGTTCT
>Ga0100393_10001406_pt1 | contig 24615 bp, 23 predicted proteins | sample CryGeymeta201517_FD_81546 | JGI IMG/M metagenome (GOLD analysis project Ga0100393, IMG submission 81546) | Groundwater microbial communities from Crystal Geyser aquifers in Utah, USA - Crystal Geyser metaG 2015-17 | ecosystem: Environmental > Aquatic > Deep subsurface > Groundwater | place... | reverse complement strand
GGTCCCAAGGGTTTGACTGTTCGTCAATTAAAGCGGTACGAGAGCTGGGTTCAGAACGTCGTGAGACAGTTCGGTCTCTATCCTCCGTGGGCGTAGGAAATTTGAGTGAATCTGACCTTAGTACGAGAGGACCGGGTTGGACGAACCTATGGTGTATCGGTTGTGGCGCCAGCTGCATCGCCGAGTAGCTAAGTTCGGAAGGGATAACCGCTGAAAGCATCTAAGTGGGAAGCCCATCACAAGATAAGATTTCCATAAGACAGCTTGTAGACTACGAGCTTGATAGGTCGCATGTGTAAGTACAGTAATGTATTGAGCTGAGCGATACTAATTTGTCTTTTTGCTTTATTTAACTTTTACTTATGAGTTCGTTTTTATCTGGTTCTGTTTTGTAAGTGTTAAACTTATATGGTGAGTGAGAAATTGCTTGCTAAGATCTTTAAAATTTTATATAAACATCAAAATTAAAGTTTTGGTGTCTCGATAGCAGCGGGGAAACACCTGATCCCATCCCGAACTCAGCAGTTAAGCCCGTTATCGCCGAAGGTAGTGCCAGGGGAACTTGGTGTGAGACTAGGAAGAGGCACCATCTATATTAAAAAGCCAGATTTAACGATCTGGCTTTTTTTTTGCCTTTTTTTCAAGAATATTCAATAAAATCACCTAATAACCGATATATCTAGTATGTATTGGGGGATTATTTGCGTTTTTTATTTCTAGTTACATTTTTGATATTTAGCCAATTTACTTATGCTTTTGTCTTTAACAAAAGTGAGCTTCGCAATTCCTCGTATGGAAAATTATCAAAAATTAGAAATATATATATTAATCTCTTATTTGGTCTTGAGAGAGAACGGCCTATATTTAATCGAGTTGTTGATGATAAAGTAACTTCGTCCTTTAGTGATTTTTTTGACATTGATGCATATGCTAGGGCCGGCGAAACTTGTTTTTATGCAGGATGGCCATCCGAGATTGATGGGATTGAGTGTCGAAAGCCTAAGGGGAAATCTTGTCAGTCTGGTGGAGTGTCATGTAACCCAGTTCTTTTTGGGGATACTTGTATTTTGGTGAGCAGTCGCTATGAGAACTTAACGAGTAAGTGTGAGAGAAATTCAAAGAGAGATCCATTCGATAGTCGCTCAGATTTATCCAGTGAAGATTTCCTACAACTACAGAGAGAGGTTGTTAATTTTTGCGGGAAGAATAAGAAAAAGCTCGCGAGTTGCAATAAATTTATAGATGAGTTGGTAAAGATAAAAGATGCTCATGATGTAGCTACGGGGCTTGGAAGTTACCGAGGTATTATTGATTTAATTGATGACTTAAATAAAGAATCGTTTGAAGGTCAATGTCAAAAATATGAAAATAAAACCATTTGTCCACAAGTACTCACTGAGTCTTTGGAGGATATTTATCATAACGGTACGGTAGGTGCTGTTAATGTTATAGATCAAAATGTTAGAAAGGCCTTTAATTACCTTTCTGGAGATGATTCAGTTGTTAGTGATTTTCGAGATCCAAGAGCAAGCTGTAATGGAATTGAAAATCTAGACGCTAATCTTGAAGAAATTGATAGTGCACTAAAGATTGCTTACCCGAGTTATCCTATTTTAGATGAAATTGCTGGGGATTGTGTTAACGATATAACAGTGAAGTCTTCGATAGAAAGTGGCCGAAAAAATAAAGATGTGGCACTTGCTAAAAGTTATATGAAAATTGATTATGCAAAAAAGAAAGAGCAAATTGAAGGGGCGTATTTTAATTTGGTTGAAGGGCAGATGCAAATCGCTCAGATGCTTGGTGAGAAGATGAGTAGTTGTTCGCTTATTCAAGTTGAAAGTGCGAAGAAATATTGTGATGAGGTTAGTGCTTGTGGAAGTCGTCAAGGTGATGCTGCGTTCTCCGTAAAACTTGAAGAAGTGGTGCAAGTTTTTGAGCAGGTTAGATTCTTAGAAAGATATCTGACGTCTGAAGAACTCAATGATGATGAAAAAATTCAAGTGAAGGAACAAATTGAAAATATAATTAATGTAAATCCTCTGCTTAAAGGTGATTTTCTGCGAAAGCTTAGGGATAAGTACACCGCGAATGATAAAGAAGTGCCGATTGCTATAATGAAAGATGGGCTTATTTCTCAGCTTAAAGATTCTTCAAAAAAAATTAAAGATAAATTTAAACAATTAAGTAAGGCCGATTTATGCTTGTCTGGTCAGTCGAGTAATTGTGATGATTTTAATAAGACAATGAAGTCGATTTCTTTCAATAAAAATGACGTGGGCTACCCTTTTAATAAAGACTTATCAAGTGCGATGAATTTTTATTCTTGTATTGAAAATCAAAAAGAAAATAGAGATGTTGCAAATGAAGTGCTCGATGATGTTGCTATTGGTGTTGCTTTAAGTTTTACTCCTATGGTTGCGGTAAATGCTATAAAGCTTAGTGCTATGGCGGCCCGAGTCGCTAGGACAGGAGCAAGTGTCACGAAATCAATTAGCAATACTAATAAAGTTGTTCTTGCTGGGGATGTTAGTTATTCAGGTATTGATGCTGGGTTGCATTTTAGTTCATGTAAGAAAGCGGAAGAAGATATTCGTGGATATTCTGGAAAGCGTATTAATAGTTGTGAAGATATTTCACTTCGCTTAGTGTCTACATCAAATACGAGTAGGTGTGCATCTCAAGCAGCTATATCGATGGCGTTGATTGGGTTGCCTGTCGCTTCAATTCCGGCATTTCGTTTTGCGAAGGGAAAAATAAAAGCGAGGACGATAAGTAATATTGAAAAACCTACAGACGTTGATTTTGATTTTATTCCAGAGAGTACAAATCCAGTTAGTCGATCACGGGTCGATTCGATCAAGGCTCCAAGCAATAGTAAGTATGTCGATGTTAGTGATGATGTTGATCGAGACTTATTTCTTATTGAAAAAGGTTTTAATACTTCTGAAATTAGTGCAATTAATAGGGCAAAGTTTTTTAGGGGAGATCAGGCGTCTCAAATGCAAGTCGACTACTTAGCTAAAGCTGGCATTGATGGTCGAACAGTTTTAGCATTACAGGAGAAAGGTGCTCTTGCTGTTAAAGATTCACGTTATCTTTCATTAACAACACAAGACAGAATACGAAATACAAGTATACGGCCCAACTCTGTAGTTTCTGTTCTTGATGGTGGAGAAAATCTTGTCAATGGGGTTATTGTTAAGCTTGAGGGGAATTTTGCTCTCGTTAAAACTTGGAGTAACGGATTTGAGGGGATTGTTACAGTTGCCAAAGATAAATTATTTAATCCAATACTTGCAAAGAGAAGTGTGCTTGTTCAAGACGAGTTAGGGGGTTATAAGGAATTGGTGATCGAAACAACGAATATGAATTTTGTTAAGATTGAAGGATATGCACAACCCTTACCGTTGAGTTCACTTAAAATTAAACCAAATTTAACAAGAACGAAAATAGGCCGAAAAGATTTTAAATACGCAGAAGATGATACTGTTTTAAAGCTTCAAGAGGACTTGGGTGAGATTAGAGACTTTTTTAGAAATAATAAAGATGTTGAAGCTCCGGCCGAGCTTGTTTTAAAAAATAATGAGATGATAAATGAGTCTCGCGCTTTGTTAAATAATCAAGGTGTCGAAACAACCGTTCTTAAAGATGAGATTGGAGCACTTTCGTTACGAATAGATGGAGTGAGAGAAGGTGGTAATCCTATCGCGGAAGTTTATATTAGGGCACAAAAAAGATTTAATTCATTGAAGTTAACAGTTAGTCCCATTGATACAGCAAAGCGTGGGGCTAGAGGATTCAACTCGACAAATAGTTCTCGTACTGAAATTGGGCCAGAGGCATTAATTGACTTACTTTCTGGAAAGAAGAATACAACGGCACTTCATGAGCTTCGCCATCAAATGTATAACTCTAATCGCATGGCCTCAAAAGCTTCGATTTATGATACACGAATTATTTCAAAAGGTGATGATGCGACTACAGATTTGTATGGAAGAACTAAGGCTCGATTAAAAAAAGATGATAGACTTGCATATGATAATAGCATGTCACTTGAAGAAATCTATACACATGCTTCTGACAGTTGGAACTTGTCGAAAGGCCTAAGGAATAAGAACTCCTTTGAGGCCGGTGAGATTTTATTAAAGCTTGGAGAGAAGTCTGCCCGTCTCGCAGATTTATCAAAAAATTCAAGAGAAATGTTTAAGTCAGTTTTAAAAAGTCTCAGAAATGATAGTGACTATTTAATTAAGCAAGAATACACAATGGGAGGTCCCGCTTTACTTAAAGATGAGTTTGGTAGAGTTTTGGCCCTAAAGGTCCCTCCTGGTGTTTCTGCAAAATTGAAGATTCTTGATGATGAAAATTTTGCGATTAAAAATATTAATAAAGAAGATATTGAGTATTTGCGTAAAGTTGCCGCTAATTTCGTGCCAGAGACAAAAGCTAAACTTGAAAATTTACTTGGATATATTGAAAAGAATGGTCGAATTGTAACGAGTGAAGACTTAAAACTTTTTTATGAAAACTTAGATAAATTTAAGTACCGAGAAAGTTATAATTATCTAATAAAGATGACTAAGGAGCGATATGCGAGAGAATTTGTTCTTCCTGCATTTCAATCGACTGGCAATAGTGTCTATCGTTCTTTTGGAGAAATTCAAGCGTTTGCTGTTAGCTTAAATGATAAGGTTAGAGAAGCGAAGAGGTTAATTGATAGTGGAGACTATCCAGAAGAGCTTTTAGGAGAGATTGAAGTATTATCGACGAAAGTTGGTAGGCTAGTGAGAGGCAAATAAAAAAGCCCTCTATTTCTAGAGGGCCTTCGACTATTATCAAATTAAATTTGAAATTAGAATTTTAACTGGATACCAGCAGCAACCATAGTTGCTTTGTTTTCAAGACCTTTTTTTGTCGTTGCATTAGTCTCACCAGTTTTATCTTTAACTTCATAAGTTAAAGCAGTTAGGTTAAGATCGATGTTTTCTGAACACTGGTGCTTGTAACCAATTGCCATTTGTGTTTTGTCTGCATCACTAGCTTTTTTTACACCTGCTTTATTTCTAAATTCACTAGTTTGGTAAGTGAAAGATACAGTGTGCTTATCCATAGTATAAGAAAGAGCTCCAAACATTCTATCAGTTGTTTCTTTATCTGTTTTACCAACAGTTTCTTGTTCTTCTGCAGTCATTGTGAAGTTAAATGAAAGTGCTCCTTTCTTAACTCCAAGACCATACATCATTTCTGAAAGGTCTTTCTTTCCTGTCATGTCCCACTTGTGTAGACCTGCATAGAGATTAAGATCAATACCACCTAGGTCTCTTTTGAATCCTAGTACATGCTCATAGTGAGTCGCACCATATTCTGCATCACCAACTAGGTTAGAGTTTTTATTTTCTCTATCTGTTGATACAGTGTATGAAAGACCCATGAATGATGGAGTTGCATATGTAAGACCATCAACTCTTCCTCTGTAACCCATACCTACTTTAGAACCTAGTCTGATTCTTGAAGTTTGGTCAATTCCTGCCATACCTGCAACTGTTTCACTTAGTGGATCTGCTGCTAGTTGAATTTTAGAGAATGGGTTATATGTTTGACCTAAAGTCACTGAACCAAAGCTAGACTTAAGAGCTACTTCAGCTAGTCTGATTCTGATTCTTCCGTATTTTCCTTCATCATCATTTTGATCTGAATTTGTTGAACCGATTCCAAGTTCAATCTTGTATGATGCTTTCATTGCATCAGACATTGTTGGAACTTCACCTTTTACACCAATTCTAGTTTCTGAGTTTTCTACATCAGTAACTCCATCCATTGATTTTCTTACAACAGATGCTGTGTTGTCTTGGTCTGTGTATGCGATAACTTTGTTTACTTTACCGTATACAGTTGGCATTTTCATTTCCATAGCTGAAGCTAATGGAGTAGCTAAAACAGCTAAAATAGCGATTTGCTTTTTCATCAAAATCCTTCCTTGTGTTTGTTGATAAAAATATTTTCATCTATTATCTCTCTAATATTTTTGAAATGGCAAACTTTTTTTTTGCTCTTGACACAACCCTAAAGATTAGAAATAAATGGCCCATGAAAAAATCAAATTTGGTACAACTCGGATTTTGTACAAAGCCACATGGAATAAAGGGTGGAGTGACTCTGCATCTCGAAAATAGCGAAGACTCTGTTTTAAAAAATGGTATGGAAGTAACGTTATTTCCACGAACAGCTGAGAGCAAAATACCTGATGAAGGACAGCTTTTTAAAATCAAGAATATTAGTTTCGGAAATAAGCCGATCTGCTATTTTGAAGATTTAGTTGATAGAAATATCACGGAATCAATAATTCCTTTTGATGTCTATGTTGATCGAGATTGCTTTCCTGAACTGGACGATGGTGAGTTCTATATTGCTGACTTGATCGGGCTTGATGTCATTGATTCAGAAACAAGAGAGAAACTTGGAAGAGTGACGAGGTACTTTGATAATACGGCCCAAATTGTGCTTACGATGAATATTAATAATGAAATTATTGATCTGCCATTTATCGATCAATTTTTTCCAGAAGTTGATGTTGAGGCGGGATATATTGTCGTCGTCAGGCCAGAGGTCGTATAATTGAAAAAAAAGATTTGGATTATTACGTTATTTCCACAGATGTTTGAAAGCTTTATTGATGTCGGTGTTATTGGTCGCTATTTTGATGGAGTTAATGCGGAAATCGAGTGCCTCTATCTTGGTGACTTTTCACCAAAAAGCTTTAAAGGGGCAGATGGAGCACCTTATGGTGGAGGGCCTGGGATGGTGATGAGACCAGATATCCTGGAAGCTGCGCTCAAGAAAGTTTTTTCAAATTACGATGACATTACTAAACTTGAAGTTATCTACACTGCTCCTCGTGGTGAAATTTTAAATAATAAATTATCTCGCTCAATAGCATCTCAATTTATTGATGAGGGGAAGGATTTTATTTTTATCTGCGGTCGTTATGAAGGAATCGATGAGAGGTTTATTGAGCAATACGTTGATCGAATTATCTCAATTGGCGATTTTGTTCTCTCCGGTGGAGAGTTAGCTGTGATGACTATTATTGACTCATTTTCGAGATTTATTGATGGAGTGCTTGGCAACTCCCAAAGTAGTATTGATGACTCTTTTGAAGCGGGCTTAATCGAAGGGCCATCTTATACAAGACCTGAGATTTTTAATGGAGTGAAAGTTCCAGATGTGCTATTAAGTGGGAATCATAAATTAATTTCAGAATTTAGAGAAAAGAAGAAGCTTGAATATACAAGAAAACTTCGTCCTGATCTCATGAGAAAGTTTGAAGTGAAAAAAGGGAAAAATGGTGAGAAGTAATATTTATTTAGGGTTGGTACATCATCCGATAACAAATAAAATTGGTGAGATTGTAACGACTTCAGTTACAAATCTTGATATCCACGATATCTCAAGAAGTTGTCGAACATTTGGAATAAAGAATTATTTTCTTGTGACGCCACTTAAGCCACAGCATGAGTTGGTCAATCGAATTTTAGGTCACTGGGAAGAAGATAAAGCAGCTGCTTACAATCCGGATCGACAAGATGCGTTATCTATTGCGAGATTAGTTAACTCTGTTGACGAGGGAATTGAGCGTATTAAGGAAATTCATGGAGTTGAGCCTCTTGTTGTTGTTACAGGGGCTAATTTTAAGACTTGCACGGGGCGTGAAAAAGATTTACTATCGAAAGCCTCGGTTGACAATCGTCCGATTTTTCTGTTATTTGGTACAGGATGGGGTCTTCATGCACGGGTTCTCGAACGGGCCGACTTTTCACTTGAGCCAATTTTTGGAGCGAGTGAGGATGGGTATAATCACTTGTCTGTTCGATCAGCTGTCGCCATTTATTTGGATCGACTAGCGCGTGCCTCTGAAACCATGAAATAAAACTTGCTTACGAACGGCATGGTGCCGGTCCTCTGAGAAGTTTGTAGTTAGGAGCTAAGATGAACTTAATTGACATCGTAAACGCGGATCACTTGAATCCAAAAGCTGCAGAAATCCCACATTTTATTACTGGGGATACTGTTGCAGTTCACGCAAGAATCACTGAAGCGGGCAAGACTCGTATTCAGATTTTCCAAGGTGTAGTTATTGCACTTAAGGAAAGAGGAAGACTAACTGGTCACTTTAGAGTTAGAAAAATCTCTTCTGGTATGGGTGTTGAAAGGGTATTTCCTTTCCATTCTCCAAATGTTGAGAAAGTAGAAATTGTTCAAAGAGGTAAGTCTCGTAGAGCAAAACTATACTACCTAAGAGAAAGATCTGGTAAGTCAGCAAGAATTGCAATTGATTACGACAGAAAGTAATCTCAAAAAAAAAGTAAAGAGGAGGCCCACGAATGTGGGCCTTTTTTTTGAGGGTTAGTATGTCATTTTTTGAAAAAACTTATATAAAGAAAAATCATAAATTTATTGCGGCAACTGATGAAGTTGGTCGCGGTCCGCTTGCTGGTCCTGTTGTTGCAACTTCTGTTTGTTATGCAGGTGATTTTAAGAAAATAAAGAAACTTATTTTAAAGTTGGAAGCCACTGGTGTTACGGATTCAAAGAAGCTTACAGATAAGAAGAGACGACTAATTCTAGAAAACTTAAATATAGATTATACTCAAAGCTTTGGGGATATTGAAATTGAAGGTTGTCGTTTACAATTTTCAACTGTTGAAAAATGCAATCGCTATATAGAAGATCACAATATATTGAAATCATCGTTGGATGCAATGAAAGAAGCTGTATTAAGCTTTAAGCTAGAAGACGGCGTCGTCTTGATCGATGGAAATAAAACTTTTTCTTATTCGTCGGCGGATATTTTCCCTATTGTTAAAGGTGACTCAAAGTCTGTTTTGATTGGGTTAAGTTCAATAATTGCAAAAATTTATCGAGATGATTTAATGCAAGAGTTTTCAAAGCAATATCCTCATTACGGTTTTGAAAAAAATGCTGGGTATCCTACAGCTGCCCATCGATTGGGCATTGAAGAGTATGGTATTACTCCAATACATAGAAAAACTTTTAAGGGTGTTAAGGAGTATGTTGATGGGGGAAAATGTTAAAAAAGGCTATTTACTCGAGATGAAGTCTTCAATGAAACTGGCAAAGAAAGAAAACTTAAGTTCTTTTATTTTAGTTTCTCCTCGCTTTCTTAGAAGCTATGGAGCGGGTCAGGTTGATTTATGTACGATCGAGAAAAATCGCTTTTTTGGATTTGAAATTAATATTTATGAAGTTAAAAGCTTTGCCTTTCTTTCGTTTTCACAGCGCTCTAAACTTGAAAAGAGTGCACTATTATTAAGTGAGATTTTCAAGCTTCCTGTCAGAATCAGTGTATTGTTTCAAGATTTTTAGTTGCCTTTCTATTTTCAAAACTTTATCCTTTTATTATGAAGAAATTTATTACGACACTTTCAGTTATATTGATATTTACAACACAGAGCGTTCGCGCAGAAATGGACCCTAAGATTAAAGCGATAGGAACGATGGCCGTTTATGGAACTGTTGGTGGTACACTTCTTGGAACTGCTTCTTTGGCATTTGGTGCTAAGGGGAGATCTGTTGCAATAGGGGCTTCGCTTGGACTATATGCGGGACTTTTATTTGGAGCTTATGTTGTTGGAACGCATACGTTAAAATCTCGTGGCTACCAGAAGGCCGATCCTGAAAATTACTATCCAGATACACAAAGTAGTCCATATGAGACACCAGTTCCAGAGTCAAATAACGAGTATCAAAACCCTGATAATTATGAGGGTAGTCTAGACCTAACTCCGCTTGAGAAGCAGAAGCAAGGTCCAGTTTATTTTGTACAATTATTAGATTTTCGATTCTAGTTTTGAAAAGTTCTTTTTTGACCAAAGAACTTTGAGAACTCTGTATCATCTGTATCAAATTCATCATGAATCAGGGACATTGCATCAAAGTTGTAAAGTTTAAAAACTTTCATGAACTCTGAACTTACATTTGAGAGACGGATTTGATCTTTTCTACCATTTAAAAATTTTACAGTATCAACAAAGATATTAATTCCAGATGACCCAACAAAATCAAGTGATGTTAAGTCAATTGTGATAAGTGATGTTGGATGATTCTTCGTCAGACTACTAAGTTCTTGCTGTAGAGGAACAATATTTTCAAAGTCCATTCCACCTTCCATATGTACAGTGATATTTCCTGTTGCATCTGTTCTAACTCTTGCTCTCATTGACATTTACTTATCTCCTTCTTTCATAATGACAATTAATCGTACCAGTGTTTGATGCGTTGCGTAAGTAGGAATGTTTTTCATTCTTAAAGCTTTCTGTTAAAAGGGTAGAAATCTAAAAAGGTACTTATATATGATGAATTTGACTCTTGTTTCTACGCCGATTGGCAATCTTGAAGATATTACTATTCGTGCACTAAGCGTACTTAAAGAGTCGGCCATTGTTCTTGCTGAGGATACGAGAGTTACCAAGAAGCTTTTTGAAGCGCTTGAGATAAAGTTTGATGATAAGAAAATTATGTCTTTCAATGATCATGATCAGGCGAAAATTCCTGCGATTGTGAGATCCCTTGAAGGAAAGAGTGTAACACTGGTTTCGGATGCTGGAAGTCCTGTGATAAGTGATCCGGCATATCCTTTGATTAGATATGTTCTTGAAAGTGGTGGAACTATCGCAACTGTGCCTGGAGTGAGTGCGACGACATGTGCAATTGAGCTTTCTGGTTTGCCTTCTCTTCCAAATACTTTTCATGGTTTTATTGGAAGAAAGAAGGGTGAGATTATATCTAAGTTTGAAGAATGTGAGAGTATTGGTGGTCTGCATATCTTTTTTGAAAGTCCACATCGTATTTTGGATACTCTTGGTCACTTGGCCGAGTTCTCTCCTGATTCCCAAGTGAGTGTTAGTCGCGAGATTACTAAGAAATTTGAAACGACACATCGATTTTTGGCCAAGAACTATTTGGAAGAGCAAATTCTTGATAAAGGCGAGTTTGTTATTTGTATCTGGTTTGAAAAGAAGGTTCAGAGGCTTAATACAGGACTTGAGAAGTTGGCCCAAGGATATCTTGATAAGAAAACACCAAAGAATCTAGCTAAGGTTCTAGCCCCAATTCTAAATTTAACAACGAATGAAGTGTATCAGAAAATAACTGAGTAATTTGTTTTTGGCTCGTAGACTGTAAATATCTTATACTTTTTTCCGAAAAGTTATTGAGGTATAGCGATGAGCAAAAAACAATTAAATAAGAAAATCGAACGTTATGAAGAACTAATAAAGCTAGGTCAGCTGACGTCATCTTCTCTTGATTATAAAAATATACAAAAAAAATCAGAGGGTAAAATAAAATCTCTCTTAAATTGCGACAAGGTCTTTATCTTTCGATTCAATAAAAAAGACGGAAAGCTTTTTCGTGAATTTCAAAATGATAAGAAAACTTGGAGTGTCGAGACTGAAGTTAATGAGTACTCATTGATTGGCTCGAGTGCACTTTATAGCGCGACACTAGCTTTTGATAATCTGCAAAATGATTTACGTCTCAAGAAGTCTCCAAATTATCTTCAAGAGTTACATCCATCAAGTTTATTATATGTCCCCCTTCTTTCAAAAGGTGAGCTCCTTGGTGTTATTGAGGCCATTGACTCAAATTCTGGAAAGTTTGATGAGGAGGATATTCACTTCGCTCAGGCCATTGCAAATCAGATGACAATGTCTTTGGAAAATTATTCTCTATTTGAAAGACTTCAGGCCCAGTTTATACAAGTTGTTGAAGCACTTGCAGATACAATTGGCAAAAAAGATGCTTATACAGGTGGTCACACAAAGCGAGTTCGTCATTTTGCTGAAATGATAGGTGCACAACTTGATTTACCTTTTGAAGACATGAATAATATCAAACTCGCGGCAGTCCTCCATGATATAGGAAAGATTGGTATTGAAGATAGTATTTTGAAAAAACGTTCCCCTTTAACTGCTGATGAGTTTGAAATAATGAAGAAGCATCCGATGTTGGGTTTTGAGATTCTTGGTCATATTGAATCTTTATCTGAAGTTGTTGATGGCATGAGATATCATCATGAAAGACCGGATGGGAAAGGTTATCCTTTTGGGCTCAAGGGAGATGAAATTCCACTTATTGCGATGATTATCTCTGTTGCAGATACTTTCGATGCGATGATATCGACAAGGCCGTATAGGAAAGGTTTGCCCCCTATGTTGGCGTGGCAGGAAATTGTTGATAACCGTGGAACGCAGTTCTCTGACAGAGTTGTTGATGCATTTGATAGTGCTTTTAGAAAGACTAAAATGTTCAAACCTTCTCAGATAGATAAATATAAAAAAGCGAGTTAAAATAAATATAATATAGTGAGAGAAGGATTTTTCATGATAGTAAAAGTGATCGGTGGTCACGGAGGAGTGTCTCCAGGATATAGGGCGACATCTTACCTCATCGATAATAAAATTTTAATAGATGCAGGCTCTGTCGCAAGTGGAATTCCTATTGTTGAACAAGCACAAATCGATCATATTCTTATTTCTCACTCACATCTTGATCATATCTCAGATTTGGCATTTCTTGCAGATAATTGCTTTGGCATGAAAGGTAAGCCTTTTATGATTTATACCAATAAAGAAGTCGAAACCAATGTCATGACACATTTACTTAATGATGCAATTTGGCCAGACTTTACAAAGCTTCCTTCTGAAAGTGATTCAACATTAAAATTTAATAATTTTGAAGCAGGACAAACAATAACATTAGATGGTTATAAAATAACTGCTGTTCAGGTGAATCATTACGCAGGTTCTCTTGGATTCATTATAGAAAAAGATGGTACAAGCATTGTTTTTACACAAGATACAGGTCCGACAGATACAATATGGAAGCTTGCTAAAGAGATTAAAAGTCTTAAAGGGATCTTTACCGAAGTTAGCTTTCCAAATTCACTGATGCAAATAGCTATTGATAGTCGTCATCATACGCCATCAACGATGCGTGAAGAAATTAAGAAGATGCCAAAAGATGTTCCAATTTTTCTTGGTCATTTAAAGCCAAATTTTCAAGAGCAACTTTACCAAGAAATTGGATTGCTAAATGAACCAAGAGTGACAATTCTTGGTTCAGATAACTCTAATTTTGTTTTTTAGATCTAGTATTCAATAAGCGCTGGCGCTGATACTGGAGTGAATTGTGGAGCTTGATCCATCTGCATTTGTGGAGGCTTCACATAAGGCTTGAACGGTGTTTCTTTTCCTGTTGAACAAGAAACTAAATTACTTTTTTGATGAATGAGAAGTTTGACTTCGGTGTTATCGCTATTTTTTGCAGCTGTCCAAGGAGCACTAAATAGATCATCATATTTATTTTTTACATCTTTCAAATCAGCTTCATTTGGAACACATCTTAAAAAGACAAAGAAGTCTTTTTTATCTGATTTATTAATTATTATTTTTCCATCTTTGTCTTCTTTTCCAATTTGTGTATATTCTTCTTTTGTTCCCTTCTTTTTTGAATCTCTAATTGCTAGAACACATTTATTTGATGACTCTTTTTCTCTTTTTAGTTCAATGGAGTACTTACAGTCGTCAGACTTTGAAGCAATTTTTGTATCAACCAGTACTTTATCTGCAGGCTTATTATCCGGTTCTTGAGGTTCATCCGGTTCTGTTGGTGTATTTTCAATATCATCAGTTTTCGCTTCTTCTTTTACATCGGGTTGTTCTGCAGGAGTTCGATCAGATTCATCGACAGCGCTATCTTTTGCCGCAGCAAGTGCTATTACTGTTGCTCTCGTCACTCTTGCTCTATCCCTTACTTGCATAATACCTTTTGTTGCATCATCAACTTTTAATGTGATCGGAGATGGGGCTATGTCATCAATATGAGATATTGCTGCTAGTTCTTCAGCTTGTTTTGCTGCAACTGCTTGTGCATTCTTTGCATTCTTTAGAATTCTATTGGCCTCAGCTTTTTCGGCCTTAAGTCCCGGTATCGCATCGGCTTGGGCCTTTTGCGCAGAAGCGAGATCTTGTTCAAGCTTAGCTTGTTTTAATTTAGCTTGTTCAAGAAGTGGATCAATTTTATACTCCGCTCTTACGGGCGTGTCTATTTTATCTGCCATCGCATCTTGAGCAACTTTTTGTCTATTTAGCTCCTCAATGTTTTGTAAGTTATTTGTACTTTGTAATTTTAAATCTTTAACACGATTTTGAAGTTGTGCCTCTTTTGCTAAGACACCTTCTTTATTTTTTGCCGCTTTGTTAAGAGATGTCTCTGATCTCGTCAGTGCTCTTTGACTTGAGCTAATGGCCTCGTCTCTTCTTAGGATGTATTGAAAATTATCAACATTAGAATTTGTAGGTTTTAAAGTGATGACCGTCGAGTTATCCATGCTTGCAGCTATCTTGTCTTTATTTTCAGCAAGTAGTTTTGCTTTTTGTTGTAATTCAGCTTTTTCTAGATGTGCTTGTTTAACTGCTGAAGCCAGTGATTCCTCTGGTCTAATTGGTGTATCAATTCTTTCGGCCATTCGCTCTTGATATCTAAAGTCTTGTTCTAATTTTTTTAATCGATCATCACTGCGTTTTAATGCTGATTCTGTTGCTTTGATATCTGTTTTAACTGTTTTTAACGCTTGTTTTTTATCTGCCTTAAGCTGTAGAGATAGCTTCTTATCTGTTTCAGTGTATCTACTTGCATTGGCAATTTCTTGTCTTGTAGTCGAGTTGTTCTTTACAACAATATTCTGTCTCGACTGTGGTAAATTTCCAGCAGCCTTTGGAGCTTTGTTATTATTAGCTGCAACAAGTGGAGTAGGTGGTGTTGCCTGAGATTGTTGAAGCCTTAATTTAGTGTCTAGTTTTGTTAAGTCATTTTTTAATTTATTAAACTCAGCAATTTGTTTCTCTGGTATTGCCTGACCAGCTTTTTTATACTCTTGCATTTGTGCTTGTAATTCTAAAAATTGCTTCGCTTTTGGTTCTGCAAGTTCATTTAGTCTTGCAAATCGTAGAGCATGAACGGCTTCTTTTCCTGCGTATCCTCTTACAAATGCTTCATCTAATTTTCGTAGATACCACTTTGCTCCTGTATAGGTTAGTACTTTGTCAGCTGCACTTAATGCTACTTTCCCAGGTAGGACAACAGCTTTCTTACCTAAGTCTACGGCCTTAGAGTTTAAAATCTTTGTAAGCATTTCTGGTTTTAATTGTTGAACTTTTCCACCAATCATAAATGATAGTTTTTTGCCATCTCTTAAGACTGAGGCACCAGCTTTTCCTAGTTTTGCGACAATTTTTGAGTTTCCAATTTTTGAAATAGCACGTCCTGTTAGGACACCTAGTTTTGTAGCTGCTGCGGCCTTTCCAGCTTTTCCTATAGCGTTAGCTGCTCCTCCTGTCAGAAGTGCCATAATCACTTCTCCTCCAAGAAAACCAGCAACTCCACAGACCATATTCATTTGTTGTTCACATGAGGCGCAACCAAAACTAATTACTGGTTCTAGACATTTGGGTTTTTGACCAAGTTCGTTATATCTTGATCCCTCGTCCGCCCATTTTGCGCAACCAAAGTTTTCATAAGTTCCACTTTCAATGATGTCTCCGACACCTTTCCAAAGATTTGATAAGCTCTCTGTTAGAACACCAAATTTATCGTCTGAACTCATTAATTTTTTGAAGAATCCATCTGGTTGAGCAGAGGCGACGATCATCGTTTCTGAAGTCGCATTTTCTACTGCAGTGACAGATAGTGTTTCATCTTCATCATCACTTCCCCATATACTACTTCCTACCCATTTTATGCCTTCCCAAATTCCTTCGATATTACTAGCAAGATTTTTAAAGATACCGTAGAAAATTTCACCAAGACACCCCGAATCAGTAGTTGAATCTTTACATAGTGCCTTTTTATCGGAGAATAATTTTGAGATGTAGTTTGCTGCTTTAACGTTCGCAGAGAAAAGACTACAGGCATATCCTTCAAGACATGAAACTAGTGGCTTATCATTTTTTTCACACTCTGCTTTAAAGGTTTTGCTTAAATCTAAATCGAGTAGTCGAGCTAGGCTTAATTGGTCTTCGAGCGACCATTTATCAGTTGCACAAGAGAAGAAGTTTTCTCTATCAAAAGTTGAGTTTGGATCATTTGCTTGCTGTGCTTCAAGAAGCTCCATATAGAGCATAAATACTTCATCGCAGTTAATACTTTCTTTTTCATTAACCTTGATCACACCTTTTAAAAATCTTCCTTTTTCTTCCTGGCAAATATTTATTTGAAATGAAATTGTTTCTGCTATTGTTTCCTCAAGATCTGAGTCAACTTCTTGTGCCGGCAGTGCTTTTAATTCAGTTGAAGCAGCTTCTTTAGGAGCTTCAACTGCAATAGAGTTTATGGTAAATAGGAGACATATAAGATATGTGACGATTTTCTTTAACATTACTTATCTCCACACTCTATCGAATTTAAAATATTTACTGCCTGGTCTCGACTTTCTTTGTCATTGAGATCAGACATAATCTTAAAATGGACTAACTCTTTATTACAATTAGCAAAAATTGTGATTTCTTCTTTGTTGGTATCTTGGAAGGCATATTGATATCCGTACTGGTGTGATTCTTTAATTTTTATCAGAGGGTTCTCTTTATACTTTAGGAATTTAATAATTTTTCCTTCATATTTTTTTACCCATTGCGCTCGACCTTTCTCATAGTTCTTTTGGTCTTTTGAAAAATCGATCTTAGAGAGTTCTGAAAATTTTCTTCCAGTAGGAGTGATTGCTATAATAGTACGTTTTTTTTCTTCAAAGCTTGGTGCAATGATGGCATGTGGAATTCCGTAAAGATCTGTAACGTGATTCCAGTCTCGAGGAAGTTCGATAGTAAGTGCCGTCATTTTGCTCACGATTTTCTCTGTCTTTGCAAAACTTGGAATAAATAAAATTGAAAGTAGTAAAAATTTATATTTCATTTAGAACCTATCGTAAGAACTATTAATTTACTTTAACTGATTAATAAGTTCGGTTATTTGAAATAGTGTTTCTTGACTAGATATTGGTAGTTTAGGTAACCTTCTTTAATATTTGGATGCAACATTTAGTTGGCATATTCTAAGAGTATTTTATTTATGAATAATTATTCAGTCCTTATTGATAATATAAATAATTTTTTTGATGAAGAAAGGGACCAAAGAATTCTTGGTCATATTACTAAAGTATGTGGGGCAGAGAACTTCAGGCCTCATCTTGAACATTTAAAAAAGAATTTAGCCAATTTAGTTGATGAGATCGAATCTTTTTCACAGATTGTTGTTGTCGGGGGAACTAATGGTAAAGGTGAGACATCTCACTGCCTACGACAACTGCTTGGTGAAAATAACTCTCATGTGATGATGTGGACGTCTCCGCATGTTCTTAGTATTAGAGAGCGTTTTGTTAAAGCTAACTCGGTTATTTCTTACGAGGAACTTGAGTCGATTATAAGAATTGTGGAAGATCAGTACTTAGATCTTGATTTATCTTTTTATGAGTTCTTATTTGTATGCTTTCTTCAATGGGTTAAGATTAATCGACCTGAGTATATCATTCTCGAAGTCGGGCTTGGTGGAAGATTTGATGGTGTAAATATTTTTTCTGATCCTCTTGCGTTAATAACTTCCATTTCTCGTGATCATACAAGAATTCTAGGATCAAAACTAAAAGACATACTTTTTGAGAAATACGGCATTATTCGAAATCACGGTAAGTTAATCACTGCCGTTAATCAAAATTTTCTCAGGGAACTTTTAAAGTCTTGGTGCACACGAGATGAGGTTGAGTTGATTGAGGTTTCGGGTACTAGTTATGTCGAAAGAAATCGAAAAATGGCAGCAATAGCATTTTATCAGTTAACAGGTGTTAAAAGACAGATTGATACGGTTAATTGGCAGTGCACAAAAGGTCGTTTTGAGTCGATTAAGCATGATGATAGAGAATTTATCTTTGTTGGGGCCCATAATATTGATGGGCATCGAAAATTATTGGAATTATTGAATTTTTCAAGGCAAAATACTTGTATTGGAAATGATACCCTCGGTTTGATGATGCTTAGCTTCTCAATAGGTCGCGAGGATCAAGTTGAAGAGATTTTATCTCTATATAATTCTTATCCATGTTTATTTGATGAGGTCCTTGTGACTAGTTTTTCAAATGATCGCGCAATGGAGAGGGAAACAATTGAGAAGTTAAACTCATTGTTTGAATTTGAAAGTAACTGGAATAATTTATTTGATGATAAATATAAGAATAAAAAAATCTACATCTCTGGCTCATATTACTTTATTGCTGCTTTTCAGCTTTTTCTTCTTAGTAAATAAGTCACACGCAAAAGAAGTTTTATCTTTTGGAGACCAGAATAAGCTGCAGATACTTTCTGATAAGGCCTATCGTAAGACGACGGATAACTCTTATGAGGCCCAGGGAAATGTTATTATCAAGCTTGGGGCAAACTCAATATACGGAGAGAAGGCGTCGTTATCGTTTGCGACAAATGAAAGTCGTATCCTTGGTAATGTTCGCTATGTTGGGCCGGCATTCACTCTCTATGGCACTGAGCTCTCTTATAATTTAAAAACTCAAACTCTTGAAGCATTAAATGCAAAGCTTGTTGACGAAAATTTTGTGATCTTAGGCAAATCGATTCGTCGTGACAATACGGGAAATTTTCTTGCAAAGGATGCTGAGTATACAACTTGTCGCGACTGTCCAGAGTCTTGGAGCATTCAAGGTAGTGATGTTAAAGTTGTTCCAAATGAATATATTTATCTGAAACATACATTTGTAAAAATCAAAGGTGTTGTGGTTTTATACTTGCCTTATCTTGTTCTACCAATCAAGAAAGATAGGGAGAGTGGACTTTTGTTTCCACGCTTTGGATTTGACCTGGATAAAGGTTTCTACTTTCAACAGCCATATTTTCAAGTTATCAATAAGTCTTCTGATATCACCTTGTCGCCAACATCCTATGGTCGTCGTGCCATCGGAGGAGAATTCGAATATCGTAAGGTGATTAATTCAGAGTCTGATTTTACTTTTTTTGGGGCAGGGGCTTCTGATAAAATTTGGCGGGCGGAGAAAACGACTAATGAGCTAGAAGGGTCAAGAAATCTTCGGCAATTTTATGATTCTCGAGTCTTCTATAAACCCAATCATCAATTTAGCCTTTTTGGGGATATCAGTTTTCTCTCTGATCTCGATATTCAGGCAGACTATGACACTTATATCGGTAATAAGTTAATCGATAATGAGCATGGACTTACTTTTGGTTCAGAATTAAATTTGAATTCTTTCTCAATTATGGCCACTGGCTCATTTCAAAATAATAGCTTCTATGAAAATGCAAAAGGGTTTGATCATTCCTATGTTCAAAACTTTGGAACTATTGAAATCAATCATTCTCCTTACTCGATCCTCGAAGATTTAGGGCCCTTGAATAGATTGTCTTTTTGGCAGGGGATGACAATAAGTAAATTCAAGCAAGATCATCGTGATACTGCTAATAGCTTTCTTAATCTTACAAGAGTTGATTACACTCCTACAGTTCGGATGAATCTTAGCTTTTTTGATTTTTTAAATTTCGAGTCATCATTCCAATTTGATTATCAATTTTATTATCTCGACGAGAAAGATGCTGGACGTTCGGCCCGTAAGTATGGAAAACATATTAAGAACGCATTCTCATTTGAGGTAGAAAAAAGCTATGGACAGGCCTATATCGAAAAAGTTGAAGTTCAGCAAGTTTCTGTGGACACAAGAGATGGACAACTTATTAATGCGGTTCCATTGCTAGATAAACAACGGCGAGAAAAGAATGTTTTTCATAGCTCTTATAAGCATTTATTAAAGTTTGAACTGGCCCACTCATATTATAAAAAGCAGAAGTATTCAGGAAATGAGTCACTTATAAATCGCTTTGAGCAAGATACAAATGGAACACGTTTTGATGAGAGAGATATCATTCGTGGTTCGGATAGCGTGCTCTATGATTCTTCAACACGAACAGATTTACCAGAATCTAATACTGTTGAATTCTCCTTCTTTAATACACTTCTTAGAAAAACTCCACGTGCATCTTATTCACCATTTGAGAGTTTTAAGTATAATTATAATAACTTTGATGTTTCAAAGATTTTCTATATTGATATTTCTCAAGGATTTCTCGTCGGTCCTGATTATGAAGAGTTTGACGATCGTCTGGCCAGACTTGCAACAAGCTTTGGCCTTAGTATTGGAAATTTTTCGCTATCTGGAAATGAATATTATTTTCATCAAAACCAAAAACATATCACAGCGATAAGTCTTACCCACACGATGGACTATTTTAAATATAGCTTTATCTATAATTATGATTCATTCTCTGAACAGAGAAGATTTTTTGAAACTGATTTCACCTTAACATTATCAGACCTTCTCGAACTTCGAACAGGACACTACTATGATCTTGAATTACAGAGAGTTTATGAGTCGTATGTTGGAGCATTGTACTCACCAGACAATAACTGTTGGAAGTTTGATCTTGAGTACAGACAAAAAGATAAGATCGAAGATAATGTAAAATCTAAAGATCGAATTATTTCATTTAATTTTTTGCTCAATTATAGTTCAAAGGGCTTCAATTCTTTATTGGGATTAAGAATTTAATGAAAATTCTCTTTATTAGCTTTGAAGATAGTTTTGAAAAAAATATCCTTTCTTATTTGAATGAATTTTCGTCGACAACAATAAAGCACCATCGTTGCTTGTCATCAAATGATTTGAATTTTGATGGCATAATCTTAGGACCTGGTCCTGGTCACGTTGATGAGTATTGCGATGTTTTTGAATTTGTTAAACTTGCTTCAGTAAGTGGTATCGCTCTCGTTGGAATCTGTCTTGGACATCAGATACTGTTGAAAGTTCTCTTTAATGCTTCTATTGTTAAGTCGCTAAAACCAGTTCATGGTCGACGACTAAGACTAAGTGGAGAAGGTGGAGATTTAGTTCAGCGCTATAATTCATGGACATGTATTGATCTCTTACCTGACTCTGGCGCCATGACATATGATGAAAATGGAGAACTCGCCATTTTTGAGTCTGCTAAGTTATTAACTTTTCAATTTCATCCTGAATCGGTCGGTACAAATTGCCCAACGCAATATTTTAAGAAAATACATTCCTTTATAGTGCATAATATAAAGGATGAACTTGAAAGTAAGCGGACTCTACAATCATAGAATAATTAAGCAACTAAATGAATTAGGTATTAATTCTTTCGAGTTTGATTTTAGACCTCGTAGTTTTAATTTCATTCAAAAATATGTACTTGAAGAAATTATTAAAGAGATCAATCTTGGAGAAAAGATCTTTCTTCATTTTGCTAATGAGGTTGATTTTATCATCAACGATATTCTTAGTGTCTTCAAAGAATCTGAGCACCGTGTTTTCTTAAGCTTTTCAGATGACCAAGAGCTTTCTTTCTACGAGAGTTTTGAAACACCTTTCTTTTGGCATTATCGAGCAGATGCTGTCTCAAAGAATATTTTAAAATCTAAGGATTTAGCTGGAGTTGTTTTTGATCTTGAGTTTTTAAATGAACTTTCGGCCAAGGGGACCTTACTAAACTTTTATTCTAATTTCTTACAGATAACTTCGGGGCGTGAGCTTCAGATGGTTATCAATATTGACTGGGATGGGGCAATCTCTTCTGAGATTCTTGAGCTTTTCTCCCCAGATTTCTTAGACGTCGCCATCAGCAACAAAGTTGAAATCTGTTATCGTAATGTTGACTCGAAGAAAGTCGAGAATTCAATTAAGTTTCTTAAAAATCATACTTGCTAAAGCTTTTCTAAATTTATAGAAAGAACCATGAAAATTCTAATAAGTAATGATGATGGTGTTCATGCTGAGGGCATAAATATCCTTTTTGAAGTTCTCTCGACTGTTGCCGATGTAATAATCGTCGCTCCAAGTGTCGAGCGAAGTGCCACAGGGCAAACTTTAACTCTTGATCAACCCCTACGAATCGATCAGCTCAGTGATCGTATTTATCAAACCTCTGGCTTTCCTGCAGATTGTACTTTAATGGGAATCAACCATATTTTAAATGAACGCCCAGATCTTGTTATTTCGGGAATAAATCATGGTGCAAACCTTGGGCAGGATATCTATTATTCTGGGACTGTGGCGGCCGCTAGACAGGCCGTCTTTCAAGGTATTCCAGCTATTGCTATAAGCACTGTTCTCGACTCTAAAGATACTGCTATTCACTTTAATACTGCCGCAAATTTTGTCCGTAAGCTTGTGATGGCCGGTGCATATAAATGGGTAAATGAAGATGAAATGCTTAATATTAATGTTCCAAATCTTCCTGAAGAAGAGATTGAAGGTGTTGAGCTTACAAAGCTTGGTAAACGTATTTACACAGAAGAGATCTAGAATCGACTTGATAGTAGAGGAAAGGAATATTTTTGGATTGGTGGAAAACTTGTCGGTAACCAAGGAGGACCTGGTACTGACGGCCATGCTATTGAAAATAGGAAGATATCAATCAATATATTAAACCTTTTTGCTCAAGTAACCGATATTTCAAATAAGTGGAGTGAGATAGTCGGATAATTTCTCACTTCATTCATTTTAAATGGGTGAAATATGAGAAATATAAATACATTACTACTTTTAACATTGATACTTTCAACTCTAGTGGGCTGTGGTTCGATGAATAGTGGTAAGTATATCACCCTAAAAGAAAATACGACTGCTGATAAACTTTCCGAGCTATTCCATGTTCCGGCGTGGAAGATCAAAGAATTTAATAAGGGGAAGAGCTATAAGACAGGTGAGGCCCTCTTTATTCCAATGAGAGGTGGTATTATTACCAACCACACGCGCTCTCGATCTATTGCAAGTGTTGACTACTCTAAAATGAAGGCCTCCTCTCGATTCCTTTGGCCTGTTCCTTCAAGCGGAACAATATCTTCGACTTTTGGACATCGCTGGGGAAGAAATCATGATGGTATCGACATTGCTGCACGTAAAGGTGCTTATATTCTTGCAGCTGACAGTGGAGTGATCGTTTACTCTGGAAAAGAGCTTGGCGGTTATGGAAATATCACAGTAGTTTCTCATAAAGATGGTTTTTTTACTGTCTATGCACATGCTTCAAAAAACTATACTTCCAAAGGCGATAAGGTTCATCGAGGACAAGTTATCGCAGCAGTTGGAAGTACTGGAAGATCAACAGGTAATCACTTACACTTTGAAATAAGAAGAGATTCTAAAGCATTCGATCCAGAGAAGTTCTTTAAGCTTTAGTTATTTCCATTAATTTAAAATACATCTTTGCTGTATTTACTGCATCTTCAAGTGCAGTATGAGCAACTTCTCCCATATTGAGAAAGCTCATTAACTTCGAGCCTGACTCACATGCAGCAGGAATTTTTTCCATATCAACAAGTGCATATGCAACAGAAGAAAGATCTAATTGTCGATGATTGAAGTAAGTTCTCATAAAATCCCATCCGAGATCTCGGTTAAGAAAAGGTAGGTCAATGGCACTCATTGATTTTCCAAATAAAGTTATTTTCTTTCCATCAAAGTATTCTTTTACTTCGTCAGATTCAAAATAGTTTATAAGTTCTTGTTTAAATTTCTCCATCTCAAGACCAGAGCTATGGGCCTTTTCGATAAGCTCTTTGTTGTGGTCAATTACCCACTGATTAAGTTTTGGTTTTAAAGAATCAAAGCTTGGGCACTTAATGTAGAAGTGTTTCTTTAGATCATAATTAAGCTTTTTCTCTTTGGTGCAAAATGGAATCATTGCAAATTCAATGATTAAGTCATGCTCCTCAAGACCAGTGGCCTCGATATCAAATGATAGGTACTTCATGATAATTTCCTTTATATAAATTTATAAATAATCAACTGTAATTTCTTCTCCGTACTTAGAGATAAATTCTCCAACAGTAAAAGTACATGAGATGATTTCGCCATTTATTTTACACTTCTTACAAACGTTTTCTCCACTACAGCTAGAGGCTATTGGAATTGATCTCGCTCCTAAGAAAAGTAGTAAATTTAAACCAGATTCAGCTTCACTGACTGGAATTATTTTGATTAATTTCTTAGATGCCAAACCTTTGATTATTAATTGCATATTGGGCCATTAACGCGTGGATCTTCAAAGAGAGTGGTTATTTTATCAATTTTAAGTAGATCGATATTGCCAAGCCTTGTAACAAAGAATAAATCTTCCCGGGCTTCTTGTGATTCTTCAATATCTGTAATTCCAAAAATTTCGTAAATCGTACGTTTGGGATACAAGAGTTTGAGATGTCTTTGTTTTAGTTGGAAAGTTCTAATTTGATTTGAAATACTTCCTTCTATCAAAGAGGTTAGCCCGTTAAGTAGGACCTGCTCCGCGTGAGGACTATTCTTTGAAATGAGAATTTCATCGTTACCATTAAAACACAGAGCTGCGTTAAAACTTTCGATTGGCCTAGAATAAAGTAAGAAGCTGATGGCCGGGTTTTCTTGTAAGATTGGAGCAGAACTCGTCACCGTGATCATATAGTTGTCTTTATCTT
>Ga0100393_10001383_pt1 | contig 24818 bp, 24 predicted proteins | sample CryGeymeta201517_FD_81546 | JGI IMG/M metagenome (GOLD analysis project Ga0100393, IMG submission 81546) | Groundwater microbial communities from Crystal Geyser aquifers in Utah, USA - Crystal Geyser metaG 2015-17 | ecosystem: Environmental > Aquatic > Deep subsurface > Groundwater | place... | reverse complement strand
ATCGGCGACACTGTGATGGGCGAAAATTGTAATATCGGGGCTGGCACCATTACCTGTAACTATGACGGCGCAAACAAACACAAAACCACGATCGGAGATGGCGTATTTGTCGGTTCTGATACCAAGTTGATTGCACCGGTACAAATCGGCAACAACGCCACGATTGGTGCTGGCAGCATTATCACCAAATATGTACAAGAAGATGGCCTGACCTTGTCAGCCCGCCCCGAGCAACGCCATGTACAAAACTGGGTGCGCCCGAAAAAAGGACAACACTAAATGTGCGGAATTATCGGCGCTGTTTCTAGCGGTAACGTAGAGCATATTTTATTGCAGGCCCTTAAAACCATGGAATACCGTGGTTATGATAGTGCGGGTGTTTGCATCATCCATGATGAAAAAAGTGGCCTGCAAACCACCAAAACCAAAGGGAAACTGATTCACTTAGAACAAGCACTGCAACAAAAACCTCTTTTGGGTGGATTAGGCATTGGCCATACCCGCTGGGCAACCCATGGCGCACCTGAAGCAATCAACGCCCATCCGCATCAAACTGAAAATATTGCCGTAGTTCACAATGGCATTATCGAAAACCATCAACAATTGCGCATTGAATTAAGCCAAAACGGCGCTCTGTTTGTTTCAGAAACAGATAGTGAAACCATCCCCTGGCTTTGGCAACGTGAACTCAGCAGCGCCAGCTCACCTGAAGCCGCCTTTTTAAACACACTCAATCTATTGCACGGTGCCTTCGCCATAGCGGCGATTCAAAAACACGATGCACAAACACTTTGGTTTGCCCGCCGTGGTAGCCCTTTACTTCTGGCAAGAGGAAAAAATGGTATCTTTGTGGCCTCTGATGCTTTGGCCGTTGCCAGCGAAGCAGAACAAGTGGCTTACTTACAAGAGGGCGAATGGGGTTACACCACGCTCAATACCACAAAAGTATTCAGCAAAGATGGTCAACCTGTTGAAATAAAATGGGAAAAAATTCCGCATATGATGACAGCTACAGGTAAAGGCCCTTATGCACATTATATGCTCAAAGAAATGCATGAGCAGCCCAGAGTTTTCCTGGATATCTTGAATGCTTACACTCAAAAAGATGGCACCATCAACTTCCCTCAAGCCAGCTTTATCAATGAAGTCGCCCTGCCCAACCGCATTATCATGGTAGCATGTGGCACTTCCTATCATGCCGCTTTAACTGCGCGCTATTGGATTGAGCGTTATCTGAAAATACCAGTTGAAGTGGATGTCGCATCTGAATTTCGCTACCGCGACCCTGTCATTGGCAGCAATACCTGGCTTATCACCCTATCGCAATCAGGAGAAACTGCAGACACGCTGGAAGCGCTTCGTCTGTTTAAGAAACAAACACCAGACAATCTATCATTGGCCTTTTGCAATGTACCCCATTCATCGTTGGTACGTGAATCTTCAGGGCTCATTGAGCTTTTTGCTGGCCCTGAAATCGGTGTGGCATCAACCAAGGCATACACCGCACAACTTATGGCGCTAGCCCTTTTCTCTTTAAAGCTTGCCCATGTCGCCAAAGCTATGGACCAAAACACCATCCAAGGGCATATCCAAGCTTTGCACAAAGCAGCATTGGGTGCTGGCACCTTACTAGAAAATGCAGCCCAGTTTGATGGATTGACTCAACTCTTTTCACAATCACATGGTGCCTTATTTTTAGGTCGCGGCCCTTGTTACCCGCTGGCGCTCGAAGGCGCGCTAAAATTGAAGGAAATTTCATATTTGCATGCTGAAGGTTACCCAGCTGGTGAAATGAAACATGGCCCGATTGCTTTGATTGATGAAAACTTACCCGTAGTGGTACTGGCTTTGCGCCAATATCATTTGGATAAAGTCATTTCAAATCTACATGAGGTACAGGCGCGTGGGGCGAAAGTTATTTTAATTACCGACATTAACCCATCTGAACAGCCCAAAGATATGAATGCCATCGTGCAAATTCCTGAAGGCGATTTCTTCAGCGCTCCGTTGCTTGCAATTATCCCACTTCAGTTTTTAGCTTATAATGTGGCAAGATCCAAAGGCACTGATGTGGATCAACCAAGAAATTTGGCCAAGTCGGTCACTGTTGAATAGGATTTAAGATATGAAAATATTAATCGTTGTATTTATGGTGCTCATAGCGGCTGCAACAGGATTATATTTTTCAATGTCAGGAAACATAAAATTCGATTCCAACGCCGATATGCTGCAAATGGGTGAATTTGCGCTTCAAGAGCAGCGCTTTGAAGATGCATTTACATGGTATGAAAACGCTGCTTACCAAGAATTAAGCGAAGGTAGATACCAACTCTCAAAACTCTATGCAAGTGGCCAAGGAACAGAACAAAGTGATGCGCTAGCTGCCCACTGGATGAAGCTTGCAGCGCAGCAAGGCTTGAGCAAAGCTGAGTATGAATATGGTTTGATGTTAGAATTTGGTCGCGGCAAGCAAAAAGCCAAACCCTCAGAAGTATTTTCTTGGTATCAAAAAGCAGCGAAGAAAGGGCAAGCTGAGGCGATGTTGAAAGTGGCACAATTTTTAGCTGATGGTATTGGCGTGCACCATAATGATAAGGAAGCACTACAATGGGCACTCAAGGCACAGGCAGCTGGCGCAAAAAACACTGCAGTTTTAATTCAAAAAATTGTCGCAGGCATTACCAAAAAAGCTGGTAAAGGGGATGCCCAGGCGCAATACCTCTTAAGTGAAATGCTGATGCAGGGTACGGGGGTAGAAAAAGACAAGGTACAAGCTATTAAGTGGGCCCAAAAAGCTGCTGAACTTGGTCAAACTGAAGCCCAGCTCATCATTGCTAAACATCTGATGACTGAAGGTAAAACATCGGACGCAATCCATTGGGCAAAAAAAGCTTCACAACAAGGGTTGATACCAGCCGGTTACGCATACGCTGCAATGCTTGCCAACACTTCAGCAGGCGAAACACAGGCAAAAGATACTTGGCGCTGGCTCTACCACGGCGCACAGCACGAAGACAAAGAATCACTCTATAATCTATCCACATGCTTGATACATCAATTTCTGGCACTACCCAAAAATGACGTGAATGTAGAAAACTGGCTCACTACCTCTGCAAGAGCTGGTTTAACAGCGGCGCAAAACGATCTTGGTATTTACTTGCTTCTCGGCAAGAAAGATGTCCGCAATGCCACCAAATGGTTAACTGTAGCCGCTGCAGACGACTATCGCGCTCAGTATAATTTGGGGCTGATTTATGCCCGCGGAGATGGTATCTCACCAGATGATGAGCAGGCAATACGTTGGTGGAAAAAGGCTGAGCAGAATGGTGGTGACCATGCCAACCTCATGTTGGGCATGATGAATCATCTTGGAAAAGGTGTATCAAGAAATGCATTTGATGCCTTGCTCTGGTATAAAAGAGCAGCAGCTTTAGGCGATAATACCGCAATATACAATACAGCCATGATTTATTATCTCGGCACGTTATCAAAACCTGATTATGAGCTAGCAGCAGAAAATTTTCTTATCCTTGCAGAAAAAGATGATCCAATTGCCCAGAATATCTATGGCACAATGCTCATAAACCGCGAACTGGATGTATATGACCCTGAGGAAGGTTTGATGTGGCTCTTACGATCAGCAAGGAAGGGCTACTTACAAGCGATGTTTAACGTTGCCACTGTATACCGAGCAGGAAATGGTACCAGTCAAGATGATAAGAAAGCCTTTTATTGGTACCAAAAAGCAGCTGAAGAGAACTTTGCACCTGCGCAAAATGCATTGGGTTATATGTATGTCGAAGGGCGCGGCATAAAGAAAGATGTCGATTTGGCTCGCATTTGGTTTCAAAAAGCCAGTGACAATGGGCTAGCTATCGCTGCAAATAACCTCAAAAGCATGAAACCCAATGCTTCTTTCTCGTTGATTACTTTACTTGTTGATACATCCATTCGCAGCGAAATACTCACCGATAAAAAATATGATGTGAGTGGCTTATTTGAAACACATAAGCAGCCCATTTTTTAAATCAAGCCTGTTTCCTTAATCTTCATCTCTTAACTTTAAATTACCTGTTGCATCCTTACCCCACATGTTGAGGATGCTCGGCTCCTTCACTGACACAAAACATTTGGGGTATGCATGGGCTTTGAATTAACGCAAGAACTTGTCGAGACAAATCTCGATGCCACTTACCTCGAAAGCGGTCGAAAGTACTTTAAAGATGGACATGTAGAAAACCTACAACTCACTAAAAAAGGACAACCCATTACTGCTGAAGTGATTGGTCGTTCAAGCAAACCTTACCAAGTATCGATTGTCTTTGATAAACACGATATCGATGGTGACTGCACTTGCCCTATGCAGTTTAACTGCAAGCATGTCGCGGCGACATTGTATGCAGCTCTTGCTGAAACTTCGGCGCTACCCCGTAAAAAAAGGCAGAAAAAAGAAGAGGATGTGCCATTCCACCATTGGCTTGGCGTTGTGGGGCAGAATACACCAAGCGTGATAGCCCGCGATGAATATGCTTCTGATGTGCGTCAGCGCCTTATTTACATTCTTCGTCTTGATGAGAAAAAACGCATTCTCCTTCAATTTGAATCCGTACGTTTGCTCAAAAATGATGATTACGGCAAATCCGCACCATACAGCATTAAAAACATTTTAAGCCGCAATGTGCCCCGCTTCATTTTGTCGGTGGATGAACGTATTTTACGCGATGCAGCCGAAAGCCTTTCTGCTGGTTCCGACTCCATTCTTCTCGAAGGTGTTGCTGGCTTTGATATGCTTGAGCGCGTGATCAAAACTGGTCGCTGCTTTTGGATGGATAAAGATGGCAAAGCGCTTAAACATGGTAAACCCCGCCCTGGTAACTGGGCATGGTCGATTGATGCCCAAGGCGTGCAATCGCTAAGCTTGCAAACTGAAAATAATGATACGCTACTTCGCTTATCTCCAGCCTGCTATTTGGATACACAAGCCAGCCTCTTTGGTGAAATAAGCCAAGCGTGCAACATCGAGCAAACTCGCGAGTTACTTAACTTACGCCCTCTAAAACCACAAGATACCTATAGTGATGCTGCTGTTTTACTACCACAGCTGCCGAAATTCATTCCGCAACCTGAACGCTTAAATCTAACCCAAGAAACCGTGCAACCTACGGCTGTGCTTCGTTTTGATTCAGTTGCCACCCATTCTTCCATCTATGGCAATTATTTTGATGGTCTGGATGTTTGGTTTGATTATGAGGGCGAGCGCACAAAATTTAACGATACGCCCGAACCTGTTCGCGTAAAAAGAGGCAACCAACTTGTTGAGTTTGCCCGCGACCACGATTTTGAAAAACAATGTTTAATCAAACTATTAGCTCAAGGCGTGAGCTCTACGCCAAGGGCGCAAGCCATTCACCTCAAGAAGTCAGGTGTTTTACCAAGCTTTACACTTCACAACCAGGATTGGATTCCTTTTATGGCCAATCAGGTTCCTGCATTAGAAGAAGAAGGGTTCGTCGTCGAGATGAGCCAGAAGTTCCGTTATAATCTGCTCAGTGCCGAGAGCTGGGAGCTTGGTGTCAACGGTGAAGGTTTGATGGGTTCGGCCGAATTTAAAGCCAACTTGGCCAATGGCGAATCCATCGATTTAATCGATGCCATTGCTTCGTGGATTAAAGATGATCCAGAGCGCTTATCTGACGCTATGTTGGCCACCCTAGAACACTTAGAGCTGGTGCCCTTGCCACTTTTCGATGGACGCATGCTTTCTATTCCTGGTCATATGCTGTTCAGTATTCTCAAGCACACCATGGAATTGTTCACCACATCATCAAGGCTCAACAATGAAGTTTCCGGTGTGCAGATGCTGGCCATCAAGCACGATTTGGAAGGCCACGAAAAAGTTAAGATTAAAGATGACAAACGTTGGCTTGACCAAATGCATACCCTTGTTGAACAAGGCAAAGGTGCCGTGGTCACAACGCCTACAGGGCTCAATGCGGAGCTGCGTGATTACCAGCGTGATGGCCTCAACTGGCTGCAAATGATGATGCGCGCGGGTGTACACGGTATTTTAGCCGATGACATGGGCTTGGGTAAAACAGTACAAACACTAGCCTGTATTCTTAAAGAAAAAGAAGAAGGCCGCTTACTCAAGCCTGCTTTGGTGATTGCGCCAACAAGCTTGATGCACAACTGGCGAATGGAATCAGCAAAGTTTGCACCAGACCTGAGAGTATTGGTGTTGCATGGTGCACATCGTGCACAGTATTTTGAAAGTATTAGTCAATTTGATTTGGTGTTAACCACCTACCCACTTTTACCGCGTGATGCAGGTTTCTTACTCGAAGAAGAATATCACATGCTAATTCTCGATGAAGCACAAAACATCAAAAACCCACGCGCCAAAGCCTCTAAGTTGGTTCGTGAGTTCACAGCCAATCACCGCCTCTGTTTGACAGGCACACCGATAGAAAATCATCTGGGTGAACTTTGGGCTCAATTTGACTTCCTCATGCCGGGTTATTTATACGATCAGAAAAATTTCAGTAGTTTATTCCGCAAACCCATTGAGCTTGAGGCTAGCGAAGCACGACAAGCCGCATTAAATGTACGCACACGCCCCTTTATGTTGCGTAGGCTCAAAGAGCAAGTGGCTAAAGAGCTACCTGCCAAAACCAATATTGTGCGCAGCATTGAACTGGAAGGAAAACAACGGGCGCTGTATGAAAGCGTCCGCTTGGCTATGCAGAAAAAAGTGCGCGACTCCGTTGCTGCCCTTGGCGTGGCGAAAAGCCAAATCATTGTGCTTGATGCTTTGATGAAAATGCGTCAAGTCTGCTGTGATCCACGGCTTTTGAAAAATATCGACACCAAAAACATCAAATCAGCCAAACTTGAAATGTTGCGCGAAATGATGCCAGAGATGGTTGAAGAAGGACGAAAGATTCTGCTCTTCTCCCAATTTGCTGAGATGTTGCAATTGATTGAATTGTTATGCCAGGAACTTGATCTTCCGTATGTAAAGCTCACTGGGCAAACCAAGGATAGAATTACGCCAGTGGATGCATTTCAAAACGGTGAAGTGCCCATTTTCCTTATCAGCTTAAAAGCTGGTGGTACTGGCTTGAATCTAACTGCAGCAGACACCGTCATTCACTTTGACCCATGGTGGAATCCTGCCGCTGAAGACCAAGCCACCGACCGCGCTTACCGTATTGGCCAGGATAAGCCTGTGTTCGTTTATAAACTTACCACCATTGGTACTGTGGAGGAGAAAATCTTGGAAATGCAGGAGCGCAAACGCGAACTGGCCAAGAGTATTCATGGAAGTGCTAGCAAACGCAGCGCGATGTGGTCAGAAGACGAGCTTCAATCACTCTTTGAACCTTTAGCAGAGGAAGAAGCTTAAAAAACCCTGCCACTGGGCAGGGTGCGTTTCATTTATTTCGGGAAAGTGTAGAAAATATACGATGTCGAGTAATCACTGAACTCGAAATACACTTTCTTCTCATTCTTATCCGCAACCATATTGAGATTTTCATCAAGAATGCCGTAGCCAAAACGGTATGGGCGCGGCGCATTATCTGTTGTGGAAACGGCGGTACTGAGTTTATCAATTTCCAAGAAGCGCTTCGCCAGCTTTTGCCCTGCATACACTTCCAAAACACCGTCAACACCAGTCCAGTTTTGCACAGCTCTGCCAAACTTATTTTGCGTTTCTTGGGTGCAAGAGATCAAAACAAAGATAGCCAAAAAAACGAATACATACTTAACCATGGTTCGCCCCTTTTTCAGCACGAATTTTTGCAGCTCTGATTTCCACTTCTTCAACCAAGGCATCAATCATATCGTTGGAGCGCACTTTGCCGAATTTCTCACCATCGTGATAAAAAGTATGCACTGGGTAACCACCAGTAATACCCAAATCAACTTCTTTAGCTTCACCAGGTCCATTCACCACACAACCAATCACAGCCACATCTACACTTTCTTGGATGTGTGCTAAGCGTTCTTCTAATTTTTGCACAGTTTCTATCACATTAAATTTTTGACGCGCGCAAGAAGGACATGCAATGAGATTGACGCCACGATGACGCAATCCCAAGCTCTTTAGAATTTCAAAACCAACACGAATCTCTTCTTTAGGTTCTGCAGCTAGGGATACTCGAATGGTATCGCCAATACCATCTGCAAGGATTAAACCTAAACCCACAGAGGATTTGACCGTTCCGCCAAACAAACTACCAGACTCAGTGATTCCCAAATGAAAAGGATAATCCACTTTTTCAGCAAGCTTACGGTATGCAGCAACAGTCATAGGAATATTACTGGCTTTAAGTGAAACCTTAATATCATGAAAATTCATATCTTCTAAAATACGAATGTGACCCAGTGCAGATTCCACCATAGCATCTGCACAAGGCTCGCCATACCTCTCATTCACTTCTTTTTCTAGGGAACCTGCGTTCACGCCGATACGAATCGACACGCCCCGCTCTTGTGCAGCCTTAACCACACGCTCCACACGATCTCGACTACCAATATTGCCTGGGTTCAGACGAAGACCATGTACGCCTGCATCCAAAGACAGTAAAGCCATTTTGTAACTGAAATGAATGTCTGCAATGATGGGCACTCGAGTTTGCGCCAGAATTTCCGGCATTGCTGCTGCTGATTCGGCATCAGGCACAGAAACGCGAACAATGTCAGCACCAGCTGTTTCCAGCGCATGAATCTGTGCAACAGTGGCATCAATATCAGTTGTTAAAGTGTTGGTCATTGACTGCACAGCAATGGGTGCATCACCACCTACTGGCACGTTACCTACCATGATTTGACGCGTCTTACGGCGCGGCATTACAATTGAATCACGCATATTATTCCTCTACCTTCTTATCGGCTGCAGGGTCTTCTTCCACTTTCAATGCAGCCAAACGTTCTTGAATCTGGCGACCTCTGCGTAGGCTTTCGATATATAATTGTTCTTTGGGCGCATACTTCACTGCCAATGCCCAAAATGAGACAGCCGAATCAATTTTTTCCAAGCGAAAAGCTAAATTTCCATCTTGATAGGCTTTAGCAGCTAAACTTTCCAGTTTATCATTGATATCTTGCAATAATTTATCGCCTCCAGCCTCACCTTGTGCCCGTAAACGCTGAGCTTCATGCTTGGCTTCAAGCCATTTGCCAGCATCCATCAGGGCCTTCACTGAAGCCTCGGTTGCATCATGACTGTCGCGCTGCTTCACAACTTTTGTTACTGCATTTGAAGCCGGCTTGGTTGATTTGGTACTTTTTTGGGTATTGAGTGAAACCTGCAAGTTAAGTTCAGCAGGTGTCTTATCCAGCATATTTTGTCTAAATTCTAGGGCAGATTTTACATCTGGTTTGAAACGCAAATACGATTCCACATAAACCCAAGCAAGCTCTGGAAGACCATCTTTTTCAAAACGCTTGGCCAACTCCCAGTTGAGTGAAGCGCGATTATCGGCAACTTTGCGCAGAGCCTCATTGCCTAGCGACATGGCCGTATCATCACCCATCAACCCTGTTGGCGCATAATAAGCATTCATCCACCCTAGCCAGGCACTATCTTCTGTAATCACTTGCTTATAAAGGGTTTCTAAGCGCAGTTGTCGCGCTTTAAAGTGCATTTCCTGCTCATATTTTAATAGCGCTTTGGGCTGAATAGATAAACCCGCTGCAGTATGAAAAGCTTCTTCTGCAGCAGCCCAATGACCCTTATTTTGTTCGTCTTTGCCTTTACGCGCGTAATAGCGCAGCAACTTTAAGCGTGCTGGATCAATCTTCTTTTCTAAGAGTTGCTGTGATTTAGCATAATCATTATCGTCATTTTTCACGGTAATGATGCGCTGCCTCGCCTCCATCACCTGACCTTGTTTCAAAGCATCAACGGCCGCTTCATAGGGACTAATCACACCCAATGACACTTTCAAATTTTTAATTTGATTAGCACACCCTGAAAAAATTAAAAGCGCGACGATGAAAATATATTTCATGAATGGATATCCCCAATCATTAAGCGAACATCCGTAGGTAGAGTTAAATCAAAGGCTGTAGCCACTGCATATCGAATTTCTTGTTGTAAGCTCTCATCAACAGCTTGAACCACACCACACTGCAGTGGATCAGAAACACCCTTCACTTGAATTTCTCCCATATCGGAAAAACTAAACCCTTCACCTGCAGCTTGGAAAGTAACAAATGGCATCACCACTTCACCACCCTCACCCAAACCACCCATACGTGAGGCTACATTCACAGTGTCGCCAATAACTGTATATTCCAAACGCTGTGCGGCACCAATATTACCAACAATCGCTTCGCCACAGTTTAAGCCAACCCGAAAAGACACCATCGCACCATCTTTACGAATAATGCGCAGCTTTTGACAGGCCACAGTCATGGCAATACCCGCCATCACAGCATTGCGCACATGCTGCTTATGTTCATTGGGATGGTTAAACACGGCCATCACTGCATCACCAATATATTTGTCCACATGCCCGCCGAAATAATCAATCACACTGTGGAAAACTTCAAAGTACTGATTGAGCACATCGACAACTTCTTCAGTCTCGCTGGATTCAGAAAACGATGTAAAACTAACCATGTCAGCGAATAAGACCGTAACTTCTTGTTTGCGATTTAATCGTTTGCCCACCGTACTGCCATCAAACACATCACTGACCAATTCCGGATTAAGATAACGACCAAACACTTTGCGGATTTCTTCTTTATGTTCAAGTTCATCGACCATCACATTAAATTGCGATGCCGCATCACTAAATTCATCATTACCAGTCACTTCCAAGCGATGACTATAATCACCCAAGGCCACATGATGTGCTGCCAAAGCCAGTTCTTCGAGCGGCTTACTCATGCGCCCTGCCAACCAATAAATCAAAATGCTTGAAAACAGAATCACTAAGGTAGCCGCAATCCACATGCGTTTGAGCAGTTGTCCAGCCAGCGCTTCCCAAGCTTCTTCAGAATAACGTACTGCCACTACAGCTACGTCTGCTCCTGCATAGGTTACTTTTTTAGCAAACCATAAATGTTCAGTTGGTAAACGAAGCGTTGAATCAGTCAGGGTGATATTTTCCAACATGGTCGTAAGTCCGCTCACATCACCCACAGACCAGGCTTTTGCTGAAACATTTTTGAAGTAAACAGCTTTCACATAGGGAACTTTTTGAGAAAAGTTTTGCATGATAAAATCAATTTCGGCAGAGCTGCCAGCAAGCATAGGTATTTTTAGCTCATCACCAAGCCGCAACACTTGAATCCCAGCCTGCGTCTCTTGGTTTTCAAGCCAAGCTTCACGCTCCATATCCAACACCACAAACGACAAGACCGCCACTGCGGCAATAACGGCAAAACCAACCAACATCGTCCAACGCCATCGCACAGGAAAGCGCAGAATATCACCCATATGATGGGGGATTTCTTCATGATGATGAATTTGACTATTGTCGTGCAATGCTTCATCCCCTAATAACTTTGATAATCCGGCGCTAACAAGACAATCAGCCACACAGAATCACCCTATATTTTCATGGTGAAAGCCTAATGCATCTTTACTTTTTCACAATCATTCGTCTCCCCATTTACGAATGGGCACCCATGTTTATGATTTAATCGACAGCATTTTCCATCTTGCTCAAAACACTGCTGATATGCTGCCGTTTTTCTACAGGCAAGGTTGTGGTCGCATACAATGATTTTTCTTCGTCATTTCGTTTTAATTTCAGGGTCTCACTAAGCTTTTTCAGATTCCGACTATAATGCAAGCAGGCGCTGCACATCATCAGATGTAGCGACATTTTTAAGCGTTCGGAAAGTGTCAGTTGCCGTTCAAGTTGTTCAGAAGCTAAGCGACTTACCTTTTCACATACATGTTTCATAAGGCGGTCTCCTTATTTTCCAAACCAGTTTGTATCTAAGCAAGCCCGCAGTCGCAAACGTGCCCTGTGCAATATCACATGTAAATTGGTCGCACTGATATCACACACCTTACACACCTCATCAGCATCAAGCCCGCGTAGCTCACGCATATCAAACACCAAAGCTTGCTGTGCAGGCAAGTTGTCCACACATGTTTGCAGGGTGCCTAAAAACTGTTGATTCTGACAAAGCGAAGCCGGATCATCGCCCCAAGCATTTGGCTTATCCTTCCATGCACCATTGTTGTGATCAAACCAAGCGGTGGGATCACCTTCAGCCTCTTGCACCTGTTCGCGCTGGCGAATTGTTTTTCGCAAATGGTCTATCCATTTGTGTTTAAGAATGCCAATCAACCAAGTACTCACTGTTGATTCACCTGCAAATGAAGCATGGCTTTTCCACGCCGAAAGTAGCGTATCTTGAACCAAATCACTGGCCACATCAGGGTCTTTGCAGCGCGATAAAGCAAAGCGATAAAGCACATCTCCATGCTCTTGCAACCACGTTTGTGGATTCATTTCGCTAAGCTGCTTTTGACTCATCTGGAGCATCCTTTTTATTCAAAAAAAACTCCCCGAACAAAACAGAAAGCTCGGGGAGTTTTTTTGTAGTCACGCAATGGCTAGCTTAGTGAATTAAAATTCGAAGCCCACTTTCACAGTTGAAAGCTTTTTGTCGCCTACTTTTGATGTTTCAAGGTTTAACACAAACAAAGCCAATTGCAATTTAGCACCCAAAGCAGTGGTGGTTTGTGTTTTGCTATATTCGTTAAAAACTAGCGCCAAATTTCCTGATGGTGTTGAAGTAGATTTCACTTGGCCAATTTCGATATATGGTTTCACGAATGGCAAGTCCGCACCAATCATCGCACCAAAACCCTGGTTCTTAATTTCATAATCAGTCACCCCAGTTAAGCTGCTTTGATACACACGGAAGTTAGCTTCAATAAATGGCAATGGAATGAAGCTACCAAAAGCCATACGACCTTCATAACCTGACATCTTCACATTTGAGTTTGGCATTTGCAAAATCATATAACTAAAATCCAAACCAAATGGGATACCCGCAGACAAACGCACGCGTGGCAATGGAAGCGTAGAAGACAAGCCTGAGATATTCATCGCCTGCCAATGTGCTGCATTGCTATCAACACTAAGACCAGTAATTTCAATAGCTGCTTGTACGCCTACAGGAATCAAACCTGCAGAATGCGCTTCAGCTGAATTGCTTGGGTTCATCCAAGTTGCCGCTGCCAAATCATCAGACAACGCCTCAAAAGTTGCTTGGCTAGGCAAGTTGTTTGGGGAAAGATTGAAGTTGAGAGCGTAAGCATTTCCAGCAAAAAGAAAGACTGATGCTGCTACCAATGTTTTAATTTTATTCATACGAGCTCCTATGGCGTCCTTGATAAATATTATTCTGCGCAAAGTTAGTAGTTGTCGCTGAGTTTGTCACCCAAACGATTGTTTTATGCGCTTTCTCGCATGGCTGAATATGGGGCGCATCAAATATGCAACTATGATTAAAATCACAATCTCACCAATAGCGCACATCTCAACCTCTTGCTTTAGAGAAGATGGCATTTGAATTGCTTACACCCAGCTATGCCAACGAATACCAATATACAGACCTTACGCGCCAGCACGCTCGAAACTTTGTCTATCATCAAAGATTTACCGACCTTGCCTGAGCGTTTTATGCGAATTCAGCAGGTATTGGACGACCCCGATTCCACCATTGCCGACTTAATCAAAGTCATTGAAACCGACCAGGCAACTGCAACAACCATATTAAAAATTGCCAATTCTTCCTATTACAACCCACTGGGACATCAGGTTTCCAGCCTCGCTTTTGCGATTTCGCGTTTGGGCCGCAAGGAAACGGCTGATATCGCACTATCGATGTCACTTTTTTATGGCTTTGCTATGCCAGCAAGCTTCGCCGTGATTCAAAAGTTTTGGTCTCATGCCTTTGCCACAGGGCAATTGGCCAGATATTTAGCCCAAATGTCACCACATCAAAATTTTGACCATGATGTCATTTTTACAGCAGGCCTACTCCAAGATATTGGCCGCGTCGTCATTGGCATGCGCATCGACATTGCCTATTTTGAAAGTGAATTGGGGCAAAACACAGGGCAAACGCTGTTGGATCAAGAAATCATCACTTATGGCGTTACCCATGAAGAAGTGGGCGAAATTACGCTCAAACTTTGGGGGTTACCTGACGCAATCGTCAGTGTCGCTGCTAACCACCATCAGCCCAAAGACAGTAATAAAAATGCCATGCTGTGTCATATCGCTGATGAAATCGCGCATCTGCATTTCAATGACTGCACTACGATTGAACAAGTCCAAATGAAGATGCAAGACCCTGAATTTATGCAAATGATTGATGAAGTTTACTTAAACATCCCACCTGAAGCTGAGTCTAGCATCATCACAGATTAGCCAACGACAAGGAGATGTCATGCAAGACGTTTTAATAGCGCGGCAACCCATTTTCGACCGCGACCTTAATTTGGTGTCGTATGAGCTACTGTTCAGAAACACCAACAAAAACCAACAACAAAGTGCTGACAACATGACAGCTCAGGTCATGGTCACTGCCCTCATGGATATCGGTATTGAAAAACTTGCTGATGGTAAACGTGTCACCATCAATGCCACGGAATCCTTACTGTTAGGCAATATTGGTTTGCTTGATGTTTTGCCGCCCGATCTTGTTGGTATCGAAGTATTAGAAGATGTGGAAGTGAGCAGCGCAATTATCCAATCGTGTTTGGGCCTGCAAGCCAGAGGTTTTAAGATATACATGGATGATGTGGTTTATGCACCGCATCTGATTCCGCTCCTTGAAATAGCTGATGTGATTAAGGTCGACTTACCGCTTACAAAAAACTTGGCTGAAGATGTGCGCATCTTGCGCAAATTTAAAGGCAAATTATTGGCTGAAAAAGTAGAAACTTTAGAAGAATACGAGTTGGTCAAAGCCTTGGATTTTGATTTCGTGCAAGGTTATTTCTTTAGTAAGCCTGAAATCGTGCAAGGCAGAAAACTTGCTGATTCCAAATTGGCCATCTTAAGAGCTACGCAAAAAATCATGCGTGCCAATGCCATCAGTGATATCCATGATGTTATCAAACAAGATGTATCTCTTTCCTATCGCCTACTCAAATACATCAACTCTGCCGCCTTTGGTTTAAGATCACCGGTTAAATCCATTGAACAAGCTTTATCCTTATTAGGTTTAAACAATATTCGCCGATGGATTTCACTGCTTTCATTGGCAACACTGGGTGAAAATAAATCCACGGAATTGTTTAAAATCTCTTTGTTTCGCGCCCAGTTCTTGGAGCTGCTCGCTAAAGCACGGCATAAGCAACAATCCGAGGATGATTTTTTGTTGGGCATGTTTTCTATTCTCGATGCGCTCTTGGATATCAGCATGGAGCAAGCGTTAGAAAGCCTTTTTTTACCGCCCAAAATTCAACAGGGCCTAACAGAACCCACTTCAGATATGGGTCAGCGACTGGGGCTATGCAAATCACTGGAATCTGGTGATATCGATGCCGTTCAAGCCTGGCAAGAAACACACCAAGATATCGCCATAAGCAAAGTCTTTGAGATTAATAACCAAGCCATGTTTTGGGCAGATACTCAGGTCGCCCAATTCGTATAATAAGTTGCGCTTGCATTATACAGGTTGGCCCTTTGGTATGCAGCGATGCTTTCCTTCCTCACCGATTCAAACTGGGCACTATTTCTTTCAGCATTGATTTCATCCACTCTTTTCCCAGGTGGATCTGAAGCGTTACTGATATTCCGTTTAGAAGAATCACCAACACAACTCGCGGTTTTGGTCAGCATCGCAACCCTCGGTAATGTCCTAGGAAGCATGATTACCTATGGTATGGGGCGTCTGGGTTATGTCTTGGGTTCACGTTGGTTTCAAATGCCGCAGCAGCGCATCGCGCAAGCTGAGCAATATTTTAGCAAATACGGGAAACTCACACTTCTTTTTGCTTGGTTACCCATCATTGGTGACCCCATTTGCTTAGTCGCAGGAGTTTTACGCTATCACTTTATCGGTTTTGTTCTTTTGGTGAGTTTAGGAAAGCTGGTTCGTTATAGCCTACTTGCCTGGTTCACCGTTAGCGCGCTGGCTTAAAACTACGAATCAACAGCAATACCACAGCCACAAAAATACAAGAATCGGCGATATTAAAGGCAGGCCAATGCAGTGCCTCACCATTGTAAACCACATACCAATCAATAAAATCAACCACATAGCCCAAAGTGAATCTATCCCAGATATTGCCTGCCGCACCCACCAGCACCAACATCAATAACCAAGATTCACCATGATCTTTTCTCACTTCTTTGCTCCACCAAATACTGACCACCACCGCAATGCTGCAAGTCAGACCTAAGAGTAAATTGGTGCGCCAAGCGTGCCCCCAATCGGCAAACATCGAAAAAGCGACACCAAAGTTGTGCGCCTTGACCAAATTAAAAAAGCCATCAATGACGACGAGCTGGAAAAAAGGATATTGCTGCTCAATCCACCATTTACTGAGTTGATCAGCTGACAAGAGCATAACAAAAACAAGCATTTGTAACTTCACGCGTTTTAGCCCAAACAAGCCTTTCCACATACTTTTATATCCCAGCGAACTTATATTTTCCGAAATATGAACATGAACCCTCGCTGGATACAATCTTCTTCTTTGCTTTTTCCCAACCATCGCAAAAAAATATGCTGTTATCATCTTGTGCTTCAAACCTTTATTTGTAGAGTTTTGTTCTCATTTGAATTTGTAACATTTCACGGAGTTTCCACCATGGCATTATTAATCACCGATGATTGCATCAATTGCGCTGTTTGCGAGCCTGAATGCCCCAATGAAGCCATTTATGAAGGCGATGAAATTTTCGAAATCGACCCGACTTTATGCACCGAATGCATTGGTCATTTTGATGAGCCACAATGTGTGAAAATTTGCCCTGTCGATTGCATTCCCAAAGACCCTGCCAATGAAGAAACTGAAGAACAATTGATGGAAAAATACAAAGCACTGACTGGCCAATAAGCGTGTCCAACCAGTTGTATATTGTCTCTGGCCCTTCTGGAGCTGGAAAATCAAGCTTGTGTGCAGCTTTACTGGAAGCTTGCCCAAACTTACATCTGTCCATTTCATGCACCACACGCAACCCACGTCCAGGCGAAAAAAATGGTCGCGAATATCATTTCTTGGACAAAGAAACCTTTGAGGCACAAAAGAATCAAGGTGATTTTTTAGAATCAGCTTTTGTGCATGGCAATTATTACGGCACACGACAATCGGATGTCGAAAAAGTTTTAGCCAGTGGCTTGGATGTATTGCTCGAAATTGATTGGCAAGGTGCTGCGCAAGTTGCCGAAAAAATCCCCAGCTCCAAACGCATTTTTATCCTGCCACCATCCATTGAAACCCTGCGCGCTCGACTGACCAAACGCGGCCAAGATGATGCGCGTATCATTGAGAATCGTGTCTTAGCAGCGCAAGTTGAAATCAATCATGCACATGAAGCCCAGCACCAAATTGTAAACGATGATTTTGAACGTGCTTTAACAGAGCTTAAAGCTTTGGTGTTGTGTTAACGCTTTAGTTTAAATTATCCTGTATTTGAATGCCTGCAGGACCCGGCCGAATCCTCAGAAACTTAGCGTACGCCTCTTTTTCTTCCGCAAAATAAACATCACTTTGCGAAGTGGTGCCATCGGGCAAAAGCAATACGATGCCAATCACTACTGCTTGCTGACCATCATTGCTTTGCTCACCCATATCCAGCACGAAATCACCCACCTGCTCAACGCGGGTTAACATGATGCCTTCGGGCAAATCATAAGTTTCAAAGGGTGACTCCGCATAACCCACCCATTCGGCAGATTTATCAGGGGCTGTTTGTGCCAGGGCTTCAAAATACCAATTTTGTTCTGTTGCCACCCAGCGAATCGGCAAGCCAGTCATTTGGCTTTCTTCCAACGCTGCCCGCATCACCACGCGCAAGCGCTGCGACACCTCTTCCGCCGATCCAAAAGTTGATTGATAAAGTGATGGCACGACCATAGCTGATGTAACCGCAATCATCACAATGACGAGCAAGATTTCGAGCAGGGTAAACCCCCGCTCATCTATTGTTTGCTGCGGATGCAAAGCCATCTGCTCTTTGAGCAAAGGTTGCTTAATTATTCATCCCAGTTGCCGATATCGGCATCAAATCCAGAACCGCCAGCTTTAGCATCAGCGCCATAGGATAAAATATCAAAATCGCCATGCACGCCAGGCGCTAGATACACAAATGCATTACCCCAAGCATCTTTGGGCAAACTATCCAAATAACGTTTACCATTTTTGCCCGCCGTCACCAAAGCTTGTATACCTTCAGAAGACGATGGGTAGTGACCATTTTGCAAACGATATAATTTCATCGCTTGGCCAATGTTTTGCATTTGTGCGCGTGTGGCTTCCACTTTCGCCTCATCAGCGCGCTCAATAAAGCGCGGCGCCACCATAGCCGCCAATACGCCAATGATGACCAACACCACCATGATTTCGAGCAGGGTAAATCCCTTCTCTTGTTCACCCTTATTCATATTCATTTCTTGTATCACTTGCTATCCTCCAACCAAAAATCATTTCTCTCTAAGGGATCGTACAATCGTTTTTTCCCTTCCCAGTTAATCCAAGGACCCACCTGCAAATCATTGGTTTCATGAATCAAACGATCAATCATCAACCATGATCCAATCAACGCACCATGCTCAGCCACAGCCTCTTTGGCATATCGCGAGCACACTGGATATGCAGGGCATGCCCGACCATCCAAATGCCCCAACACATGTTGGTAAAAATAAATGCCAAACTTTTGCGGCGTGGATGGGGGTAAATCAAAATTTTTCCAAAATAACCCCAGCAGCAAACTTACCATTGCTATACTTATATATAGCTTAATAAGCTGAGAGACACCAGCAGATGCAAAAAAGGCAGAGCCAAGCTCCGCCTTTTTAAATTGCATGGATAAGTTAAACACTTACTTCCCTTTAAAAGGTGAAGCTTTGAATTAATCCAAATGCTCGTTGATAAAATCAACAAGCTTACCTTTGTTCACAGCGCCCACCTTGGTGCCTTGCACATTGCCGTCTTTGAAGATGGTCAGTGTTGGGATACCACGCACACCATACTTACCTGGCGTGTTTGGGTTATCATCGATATCAATTTTGGCGATGGTAATTTTATCGCCCATTTCTTCAGCCACTTCTTTGAGCAATGGTGCAATTTGTTTACAAGGGCCACACCAAGGTGCCCAAAAATCTACAAGCACTGCGCCCGATGCCTTCAATACGTCATTTTCAAAACTATCATCGGTTACGTTAATGATTGCCATGTGGATGTTTCTCCTGTTGTTGATCAAAAATCTAGAATGTTGCGACGAAGGATAACATAGCCAGCCAAGCATGCGCCGTCAATTTCAACCTATGCCATTAAAGCTAAGGCGAAAAATTGCGATAACTAAGTGAATAGACCATTAAAGGCGGATGTCCTGGTCAGCATGATATGAAATCACGCACCTATAAAACAATAGGTTAACTAACCACGGAGGGTAAAGAATGACTTTAACCATACAAACAAACACTGCAGCCATGACCGCGCTTAAGCATCTCAATATTAATACATCTTCTATGGACAAATCCTTAGAGAAACTTGCATCAGGCTTCCGCGTCAACAACGCAGCTGATGATGCATCTGGTTTTGCTGTATCATCTAAGTTAGATGCTCAAACCCAACGACTAAAGGCTGCATCTTTGAACGCAACTCAGGCTCAGGCCATGACAAAAATGGCGGATGCTGGTGTAAACGAAATCCAAAACATGGTTGTTCGTATTCAAACATTGGCAACCCAGGCTTCATCCGCAAACAATGCTGGCGAACTTGGCAAATTGGATGCAGAACGCATCAAATTGGAATCAGCCATTGATAAAATTGCCCATAGCTCAAACTACAATGGTGTAAATCTCCTCAATGGAATAGATGCCAATATCGCTGGCGCGACAGGCACTGCTGCAACAGGCATTGCCAACCCTGTCCTTTCTGCTCCTGTGACATCGATTGTTTCCAGCTCAGGCATCTATGAAAATGCAAGTTTTACAGTACATGAAATAGGTTCGGCATATGATTCAGTGACTTCAAACCAAGACTTACTCGATATGAATGGGGAATTAATTGCAACCGCAGGCACAGAACTTCTTTTGGGCGGTGCCTCAGTCACCATCACACCCAATGGTAGCAACACGACCATCAACTTGGTCGGTGGTGCTAGTCTTGTCATGCAAGACCAACCCATTCCTGGTGCTGATTTCACTACGTTTGATACCACCGGCGCAACAGCTGGTGTTTCAGCTAAATACACGGCTGCATTAGCTTTCCAGGTCGGTGCTGATAACACAAGTAACAATCAGATATCTGTGGATTTGACCAATTCGTATACCACAACTGCTTTGGGTCTTGGTGGCGGTGATTTGACTACACAGGCCAATGCTCAAGCGTACATTGATACTGTAAAAGCGGCTTTGGATACAATCGTGACTCAACGTGCTGACCTTGGCGCAACACAAAATCAAGTCGCATTTGTTCAAGCCAACCTGGCGACAAGTATTGAGCAAACCACTGCTGCGGTGTCATCCATTCGTGACGCTGACATGGCTTCGGAAATGGCTGCATTCACTAAGAATCAGATTCTTACCCAAGCCAGCACCACCATGCTCGCACAAGCCAATCAAGCAGCTCAAAATGTGATGACCCTGTTTAGATGACAAACACATATATTTAATTTGGCATCATACTTGCGAATCGCTTCCAACGATGAAGATAAATTGAAGGTGATTGTATGCCAGAAAAAAAACTAGTCTCAAATAATAAAAAACGGAAAGTTGCTGAGCTTATGAATTTAGCCAACACTTACTTCAACGAACAAAAATTGAATGAGGCTGGTGGCTTATGTCAGCAAGCGCTTGAAATTGACCCTCAAAATGGCAATGCGTTTAACACATTGGGATTAATCGCCGTCTCGCTAAAAAAATATACCGCTGCTGAAAGCCTTTACCAACAAGCCTGCCAATGCGAACCCGGCAATGCATTATACTGGAATAATCTTGGTTCATTATGTGTAACACTCAAACGATTTAAGGAAGCAGAAACACACTTCAATAAAAGCCTTGATCTAGAACCAGGCCACTACCATGCCTTATCAAACCTTGGCGCATTACTGCTGCAGTTTAATCGCCCTGACATTGCCAAGCTTGCCCTTGAGCAGGCACTGAAAAAAAAGCCAAACTCGTCCTTAATCCACAACCTGTTAGGCAATGCGTTGGCGCAAACGAATGCACCAGATAGTGCCAATGTTCACTTTAAGAAGGCTTTGAAAATTAATCCCAAAGAAATGAATGCTCATTACATGCTTGGGCAAAATTATTTCAATGAAGGTCAATTTGAAAAAGCTGAAGAGCACTTTAGGCAAGAGCTTTATTATTATCCTGAAACAACTGTGTGTTACGAAAGGCTTGTCAAAATGCAGCGATACGACGAAAAAGACAGCAGCAAGCTCGAAAACCTTTTCCAGCGCCCCGGCCTAAGCATTGAAGATAAGGCAAATGCTGCCTTTGCCCTTGCCCGAATCAAAGAGCTTGAAAAAGATTATGAAGCATCGTTTGCATTCCTTAACCAAGCCAACATGCTCTATCGTTCAACCTTTACCTACGATATAACACAAGATGCAGGCATGTTCTCCGACTTTAAAACATTTTTTTCAGATGCGTTTATGCAACAGATTCCGCAACACAATAACCCTGGCCAAACACCCATTTTCATTCTGGGATTGCCGAGGTCAGGCACTTCACTTGTTGAACAAATTATCGCGGCACACCCGCAAGTTTTTGGATGTGGGGAAGTTGATACTCTTGATATCATTGCTAAGCAGCTTTATCAAAGGGCAAAACAATCAACCGGTGATCAAGCTTTAAACTTTGCTGAAATACCATGGTCGGAAGCCGCGCAAACATACAGCAACGCCTTAGCAACCCTTACTGATAATACCAAAAGCTATATCACCGACAAAACGCCTGCCAACTTCCAATATATTGGCTTTATACATGCCATGTTTCCCGATGCTAAAATCATTCATTGTCATCGCGATAAAATGGATAATGGATTATCCCTTTATCGCGAAACATTTGCTGGAAAGGCCTACCAATATGCCTATGACCTGGGTGAACTGGGCGAGTACTACGCGCTTTATGAAGATCTCATGAACCACTGGCGAGACGTATTACCCGTTAATGCCATCTACGAGCTGACTTATGAGAAGCTGGTACAAGAGCCTAAAAGCGAAATACTATCTTTATTAGCATATTGTGGCCTAGACAGGGATGAAGCTTGCATCAATTTCCATCAAACGACACGTTTGGTCAAAACTGCCAGCGCAGTGCAAGTCAGACAGCCTATCTATGCAACCTCAGTGCAAGGCTGGTTGCGTTTCGCTTCACAACTGCAACCACTTGCTCAAAAGTTCAACCTTGCAGAAAGAAATTAATGATAATGAAATTAAATACTTATAAAATAAGTGAGCGACACTTAAAAATAATACTTCGCTTTTCCTAAAGTTGGCATACGTACCACCGATAGATTTAACCAACAGGGAGCACGAAGCACCCTTCATATCAAGCAAGATGCAACGTAACAAGGCATGAGGTCGTTTACGGATATATAAATAAAGTACTACGGAGAGTATATCATGGCACTATCAGTCCAAACCAATAACGCGGCAATGACCGCATTGAAACACCTTAACACCAACAACACTGCGATGAACAAATCATTGGAACGCTTATCTTCAGGTTTCCGTGTCAACAACGCAGCTGATGATGCCTCAGGCTACGCTGTATCTTCAAAATTAGATGCACAAACACAACGTCTGAAAGCAGCATCTTTGAATGCAACACAAGCCCAAGCAATGACAAAAATGGCTGACGCCGGTGTAAACGAAATCCAAAACATGGTTGTTCGTATTCAAACATTGGCGACCCAAGCTTCTTCAGCAAACAACGCTGGCGAACTTGGCAAATTGGATGCAGAACGCATCAAATTGGAATCAGCGATTGATAAAATTGCCAACGGCTCAAACTACAACGGTGTAAACTTGCTTAATGGTAAAGATGCCGCTTCTGCGCTTGTTGCAGGTACTGCAGCTACACTTGCTGGGGCAACACTTCAAGCAGTTGGCGCTACTGCTGTTGGTCTTGTGACCACTGGTGCACCAACATTCGCAGAAGCCGCCACATTTACTGTCGTGCAGTCTACTGCTGGTTTGATTACCAGTATTACCGCTGATGTTGCATTAACAAATGCTGCAACTGGCGCTGCAATTGGTGGTGCCGCTGGCACCAACTTAATCACAGCACAATCAGCTGTAGGTGCGATTACTGTCGGCGGTATGATTTTCACATCTGCAGCTGCTACTACAACAGCACCTGCTACAACCACCACTAGCACTACTGCAGCTGCTACTGCTGGTACTGCAGCTACAGCTGCTGGTCAAAGCGCTTATGCAGCAGCACTTGCGTTCCAAGTAGGTGCGGATAACACAGTCAATAACCAGGTATCTGTGGATTTGACTGCATCTTACGCCACAACTGCTTTGGGTCTTGGTAGCGGCGATTTGCTAACGCAAGCCAATGCACAAGCATACATTGATACTGCAAAAGCGGCTTTGGATACAATCGTGACTCAACGTGCTGATCTTGGTGCAACACAAAACCAAGTCGCGTTCGTTCAATCCAACTTGGCAACAAGTATTGAACAAACTACTGCTGCGGTGTCATCCATTCGTGACGCTGACATGGCTTCGGAAATGGCTGCATTCACTAAGAATCAGATCCTTACCCAAGCTAGTACTTCAATGTTAGCGCAAGCAAACCAAGCTGCACAAAATGTGATGACTTTGTTCAGATAACAGAGCCTAAAGCTTAAAGACCTCCCCAGTGTTGTATTGATGCTGGGGAGGATTTAAAGCTTAAAAATTCTAAGAAGGAGGTTAGTCATGGACACCACAATCAGCAAAACTCCAACCAGCGCTGTGACAGCCCCGATTAGTTTGGCTGCATCTGTTCAACCCAAGGCTAGTAATAAGGAAGCACCAAACCCCCAACCCCAACACATTGAAAAACAAGTGACCAAGAAAGATGTAGAACAAGCTATTCAGCAAGCAACACGTGAACTGGCGGGTTCAAATGAAGCCATTGGTTTCAGTTACGAGAAAAAACTCGGACAGCTTTTTGTGCAAGTCAAAGACAATGTCAGCGGCGAAGTGATTCGGGAAGTCCCATCCAAAGATTTTATCAAGCATCGTCTTGCTATGCAGGAGATGATTGGTCTGCTTTTGGACAAACAAGTCTAAATGGCAACGATTTCTGGTATCTCTGGGCTCGTTGCCAATTTTGACACCAAAGGTGCCGTGGATGAACTGCTCGGCTTACGCAAATTTGAAATCAGTCAACTCACCAAAAAACAAACGGCCGAAACCGAAAAACAAGCCGCGTTTACAGAGCTCAACAGCCTCTTAAGTAATTTCCGCAACCAATCCATTGCCATGCGCGATGTGGGTACCTTTTTTGCCTACACTGCCAACCTCAATAGCAGCGATGCTGCTGTGCCTGCCTCTACCTTGGTGGATGTGGCTGGCGACAATTCGGTTACAGCGGGTAACCATTCCATTGTTGTCGAACAACTGGCCACCACAGCACGCTCGTCATCAAGT
>Ga0100393_10001355_pt1 | contig 25085 bp, 25 predicted proteins | sample CryGeymeta201517_FD_81546 | JGI IMG/M metagenome (GOLD analysis project Ga0100393, IMG submission 81546) | Groundwater microbial communities from Crystal Geyser aquifers in Utah, USA - Crystal Geyser metaG 2015-17 | ecosystem: Environmental > Aquatic > Deep subsurface > Groundwater | place... | reverse complement strand
GAGGCTGGTGCAAGTGGCTCTCTATCGTATTTCGATGAAGAGTACCCAAGAGCGCCCAATAATGGCCCGTTTGATGGTGAACTGACTGAAACACCAGTTTTATGCATCAAAACGACAGCCTCCCTATGACCTGCATTGCGATTTGCGATTCGCATCCGCATCACAGCGGGCAAGATGCCCGCGGACCGAGTCTCAGCGCATCACCAAATCGAAAATTGAATATCTGGCGCCAACTTCCGTCTTACGCGCGTCAAAACACAGAACGGAGTAGGACATGCGCTGGCTCATATTAGTCATCTTTGCAGGTATTTTCGTGGGTTGCGGCCCCGGCCTGAAACACCAATCATCTGGGCACGCAGAATCCGAACGCGCGACCAGCCTCAGGGCGTGGCCGGACGTCTCCGCGACCACTCCGATTAAAAAAGACGGTGGCAAAGATGTGGCGCTCATTGTGGCGATCGAGGACTACGCCTTCCTGCCCGACGTCCCCGGCGCCGTGAAAAATGCCGAAGATTGGCGTCGGTTTTTGGAAGGCAATCTGGGGATAAAATCCGTCTACACGCTTTACGACCGGAAGGCCTCGCAAGAGGAAATCCTGCGTTTTGCCGACAAGGCAGCCGCCGAAGTCGGTCAAGGTGGGCGGATCTGGTTCGTTTTTGTAGGACACGGCGCTCCGTCGGTACAAGGCGAAGGAATGCTTGTGGGCATGGACGCTCAGCAGACGGTCGATTCACTGCAATCACGCAGTGCGCGGCAGGCAGACGTCGTGGCCAACCTCAAAAAGGGCCTCGCTTCGAACATCGTCTTGGTGGTCGACGCCTGTTTTAGCGGGCAAGACTCCAGCGGCGCCCTGCTCGCCAGAGGCAGCCAGCCCGTGATTCCAGTAAATAATCCGATGGTCCCGGCCGGTGTGACCGTGCTCTCAGCGGCTCGCTCGAATGAATTCGCGGGTGCACTGCCCGACTCAGAACGCCCAGCATTCAGCTACTTGTTGCTCGGCGCAATGCGTGGCTGGGCGGATGACGGCGACCAGGTGGTGCATGCCGACGAAGCCATTGAGTGGACTCGCGCACAACTCAAACATGTCACAGGCCGCACCCAAACTCCCGAGTTTGCTGGGAACGGGTCATTGACGCTGACAACGAACGTCCAAGAACGCGACCCGGGCATCTCCGACATGATGCGTGGGGTCGTCCACAACGACTCCAAGGCCGCCGAGCGCTACGACACAGGCAAAGGCGTGTCCTTTGTTCCTCCGCAGGGCTGGACGCTCCACAGTTCCATTCCTCCAGACTTTTACGAAGAATCCCTGACCGAGGTCGTGAGCTACTACGACACCCAAAGCGACTCAAACTACCGACTTCAGCATATGCGCAACGGTGCCCAGGCATTCGCGGGCAACGTCGACGTCATGAACAAAGCCTTCACGAATAATAATGGTGGAACGATGCTGCAGCAGCAGGCGATTGAAGTGGATGGCCATAATGGCCTCTACCAGCGCTGGCGAGTGACGACGGAAGATGGCACCCAGAAGACATTGGTTGCCTTCTACATCACGCATGGCGGCCATCTTTGGTTCTCGTTTTCGGCCGCCCCCATCGAGCAAGAGGCCTTGCTCTTTGAGGTGAATCAGCGGACCTGGAACACCTTCAAATTCTATTGAGGTGTAAGCCGTTTTTATCGGAGATTAAGATTTCGACTGCCAACCCAAGGTCAGCACAAAGACACTGTCTTCCACGGCGCTGACATCGTGTTTAAGGCCCGCCCCGAGCGCCAATAATTGCCCAGTCTTTAGATCCACAACCTGGTCAGGCAGCTTCAAACTAAGGTGCCCACTCAAGGCGTGAACTGACGCCGTGACATTGGCATCGTGCTCCGAAATGGTTTTCCCCGCTCGCAGCGCGATCACCACAATCCGCAGGTCCAGCGTGTGAACCAGCGTACGGGCCATCTGCCCCGTTCGTTCATAAGCATCTTCGGCACGAAGTTCGTTTCCTAAGCGGTCAAAATCGAAGACTGTACCGTTGTCGGGTGAGACGAGAGAGCTCATAGATTTCCTTGCGTTATAGGATTCCGAACGGGCAGCTTTCCATGAACACCAGCCGGATTCAAGCCTGCAACGCCCGTGGGAACAGGACGTGATTCTCCAAATGGATATGGTCCATCAGATCGGCCTCCATCTTCTCAAGCTGCTCATAAAGCGCGCGCCAAGTCGCACATGCTTCGGGAGGTGGCACAAAATCGGTCGCGAACTTCCGATTGGCCTCCAGCGTTTCGCCATGACCCTCGTGTTCCTGCATCATTAAGCTAACTGGGGCGCTCAAGAGCGTGCCTCGGTTTCCAGCGACAATCGCCGGAAACAGAACCTGCTCTTCTTTGGCCATATGACTGACCATATCCATGCGCATGCCGCGCAGGTGCTCGGCGAGCCCATTGGGGCATGACGGCTTGGCGCCGTGCACACGCTCGACTCGCTCAGCCGCGGTAATCACGCTGTCGAGCTGAATCGCCAGCGGACGATGATAAGTCTCGACGATGAAATCGACGATTTCGTTCAACGGAGCTTCTGACCAATCCCGTTGGTCCGACGGTCCCTGCATCGCCTTTTGCAACTCGACCGCGATGTCCTCGGTGTTTAGGCCTGCTTTTTCACATGCAGCTGCAAGGGTGCGTTTGCCTTTACAGCAAAAATCCAACTGGTGGCTGAGCAGCACTCCGCGGGCGCTCGGACCTGTTGCTGCGATTTCACCAAGACTCATGTTTTTTTCGTTCATTTGAAGACCTCAGTCGTGTGTAAGCATTAAAAACTACTTGTATGGTTTATAATAACGCTGCTAGGTTTTGCAAGCAGGAACGTGAACGTTCCACCTGGCTACTTTAAGGAGTCCCACATGAGCCAAACGACAACCCCGGCTGTAGACCGACGCCGCGAGCGTTTCTCGATCGAACAGATCGAAGCGATGGTTCACGGTTTTTACGCCAGCGTGCGCGATGACCAGATTCTTGGCCCGGTTTTCAACGCGCGCATCGAGGCTTGGCCTCAACACATGGAGCGCATGGTGCTGTTCTGGCGTGCCGTGCTTCGATCAGAGGGAACCTTTACGATGTCGCCGCGTGGCGCCCCTCCAACTCTGCATCGGGCCATGGACGAAGTGAGCCTAAGCCATTACGAGCGGTGGTTGTCGTTGTTCGGAACCGTGGTCGACGATATCTTCGAGCCCGACGCGGCCGAGGAAGTCAAAGACGCCGCGTCCAGGATCGCGTTTGCTTTCTCTCGCTACATCTCGCCGGACAACACGAGTGCCCTATGACTGAACCGTCGCAAAACGATTCCAGAACCTCTATTTTAGAGGAAATCCGACGTCGCGGCGACGTAACGATCGATGAAGTCGTAGAGTCAGTTGGCCTTTCAAAAACGGCAGCCCGTGCACATATCCTTCGCATGGAGCGCGATAATATCGTCGCACGCGTTGATGCCGAAATTGAGGGCCGCGGCCGTCCTGCTGCGACATTCGCACTGACGGAACACGGGGCAACGCTCTTTCCATCTTCGGATAGCGCACTGCTGACCCGACTCTTGCGCTATCTGAAGCAACACGACGGCGAGGCGTTCGTCACTGGATTTTTTGAGGAGCTTTGGGCCGATCGAATGGCGGATTTACTTGAGATCATTGATGAAACCTCGACCCTAGAGGAACGGCTTAACGCTGTTGAAGCGTCTTTATCGGCTCACCATTTCATGCCGACGATCGAACGACAAAGCTGCGCAGACGGCTCAGAACTTGTATCGGTGCGTGAGTGCAACTGCCCCTTCCGGACTGCAGCCGACGCCAGCCGCGCACCATGTCGACTCGAGGTTGACTTCCTTTCACGAGCGCTGGGCGGGGCTCCAAATAAAATTTCGATCGCCACGGACCGCAAAGGCACGTGCAGCTTCGAGTTCGTCGTCCCGAAATAGGATTCCGGGCTGTGGTGGGCACGCATCATTTCGTTAGTTTGTCGGCTGGTGTAGCCTCAAGGGGCAGAGAGGACGACCTCTCTTGATTCAATAAACACCAGGACGACCTGACCGGATGAAGCGGAGGGCCAGTGGCCTGGATCTACTTATTTATTGCGGGAATTCTTGAAATAGTCTGGGCCTATTCGATGAAACAATCGGACGGTTTCAGCCGGCTGATGCCCTCACTGATTACGTTGGCAGGCATGCTGGGAAGCTTCGGATTATTGGCCATCGCCATGCGGACCATTCCACTGGGTACGGCGTACACTATTTGGACGGGCATCGGCGCGGTCGGCGCCTTCATCGTCGGCATCGTGTGGCTGGCAGAACCGGTCAACGCGATGAGAATCGTCGCAGCATCACTGATTCTTTCTGGCTTGGTGTTGATGAAGTTATCGTAAGCGCCGATGGGTTGACCGACCTAATCACCAAGAGTAGTTTCCGCGCGAATGACGTGCAAAGTACGAACCGCGTCAGGAGGTGCGGCTTGCGCGCTAACGATCAAACCACCAAAACCAGGGGATGTGTTCGCACGAGGAGCATACGGGCTCTTTTCCTAGTGTTGGCACCCGCTACCGTTGCTGGCGCACCGCTGAAGGTCTTTTCGGCGATTTCTCCGATGTTCTGGCTCCCGATTGCACTGACGTCGTTGGTATTGGCCTTTGCGGGCCTACGCCACCGGGTTGGGAACACGTCCCTACGAATCGCTGCGACCTTTGCATTCCTGTTTTGGGCGGCCAGCACCATCGCTGAGCACCCAAGCAATCCGGGACGAGGCCTCGTGGTCTTGCTCGGCGTCGTCGGATTCCTTGCATTCACGTGGCCATCCGAGAGACTTCGGAAATTGGCGGCGGAAGAACGCACCCACCATCCCGACCAAGAACTTCTGATTGCCAGTGGTGTGGCCGCACTCTTCGGGCTCGATGAATGGTTTTTAAGACTTGAACCTACGGCCTGGGAATCGCTTTCCCTAGCCGTCGCGTACGCTGTCCCGCTGGGGCTCGCTGCCAGGCGACACAGTTTCCACCACGGATGGGAGCGATGGATGCTGTCGGTGGCCACGATTCTAGGGCTTCTGCCAGCGGTCTCGGCGCTGAGTTCGGTCCTTGGCTACTCGCTTTACATCACGCCGATCGGACTGATCTCGCCGCTGGTCATGTTCGGAATTGTGGCGCGGCGTTCGGCCATTCGTTGGATTACGCCCACCGGAGCGCCAAGTGAACCCGGACTCGTGGACGCGATCCTCGTCCATCCTTCACGGGTCTTGGTGCTCTCGTTCATCGCGATCTGCACCCTTGGAACCTTAATGCTCGCCCTGCCGGTCTCGTCGGCAAATAGCCAAGCACTTCCTTGGTTGGACGCCGCATTTACTGCGGTCAGCGCAACGTGCGTGACTGGGCTGAGCGTGGTCGACACTCCAACGACATTCGGTGCGTTCGGCCAATTGGCCGTCCTTGTATTGATCCAAGTTGGAGGCCTCGGAATCATGGTTTTTTCGGCGGCAGCCATCGTTCTGCTGGGCAAACGCATGTCGCTCTCGCACGAACGCGCCGCTGTCGACATCGTGGGAGCGACCAGCCGCGCGGGCCTGACGCTTGCGATTCGAGGCGTTTTAACCGTCACATTGATCACCGAAGCCACCGCTGCACTGCTCTTGTTCGCCGCATTCCTTGTACGTGGAGACACCGTGGGCCAAGCCGCTTGGCGAGCGGTGTTCACGGCGATTTCGGCATTTTGCAACGCGGGATTTGCACTGCAAAGTGACAGCCTCGTGTCGTATGCCAACAACCCATTTGTTCTGAGTGTCGTTGGCTTGACGATCATCATCGGCAGCATGGGGCCGGCCGTTATTGCCGCAGTCGTGGGCTGGAAAGACCCTTCCACGCGCACCCTTCATGCACGCTTGGTGCTCTGGACCACGGCCGCCTTCATCGTCGTTCCTGCGATCTTGATTACCGCGATCGAATGGAATGGCACGCTGGCCGGAATGATGTGGATCGATAAAATCTTCAATGGCCTCTTTCAATCCGTCACCTTGCGCACCGCGGGCTTCAACTCGATCGACCTCGCTCAGATTCATCCCGCGACTTGGACGGTGATGGTATTGGCCATGTATGTTGGCGGCAGTCCGGGTTCGACCGCAGGCGGCGTCAAAACGACGACCATTGCCGTGTTGTTGCTGGCGATCGTGGCCGTTGTGCGCGGAAGCGACCGGGTCGAGGCTTTCAAACGTGAAATCCCAATCACGACGGTCATGCGAGCGACCGTTGTCGCCACACTAGGTGTGCTGGGTTCGTGTGTCGCGTTAGTGGCGATTCAGCTCACCCAACAACTGGAATTGGACGTCGCGCTTTTCGAGGTCGTAAGCGCCCTTGCGACGGTCGGACTTTCGACGGGCGGCACGGCTGCCCTTGATGAAGTGGGCAAATTGATCATCATGATGTGCATGTTTGCAGGTCGAGTGGGCCCACTCACCCTCTTTGTTTTCCTTGCCTCGAACACACGCGATGACGTTCGTGGATACCCAGAAGAATCGGTTCCGATCGGATAATATTAGGAGGCATTATGTCAAAACAAACACTCGTCATCGGCCTTGGGCAATTTGGAATGTCCTTAGCGCGCGCCCTTGGCCAGCACGGCAGCGAAGTCTTGGCGGTCGATACCAATCCTGTGCATATCCATGAAATCGCACCTCATGTTGCGGATGCAGTTATCATGGATGCGATGGACGAGGCAGCGCTGGCCACACTTGCGCCTTCACGACGAGACACCTGCGTTTGCGCCATCGGCGGCGATAATCGAGAAGGCAGTATCATCGTGACAGCGTTGCTCAAGCAACTCGGCGCCCCGCATATCATTGCGCGCGCCACAGATGAACTCCACGCTCGAATTCTGCGTTTGGTGGGTGCCCACGAAGTGATCAATCCCGAACAAAATTACGGCGAGCGATTGGCGATTCGATTGGCGTGGCGGAACGTGGTGAACGTGATGCCACTTGGCGGAAATCTAGTGCTGACCGAGATCAACGCGCCCGAGTCATTCTGGGGCCGCACCCTCGCCGAGCTCGGACTCCCCAAACAATTTAAGGTCATCGTATCCACCGTGCGACACGAAACCGAAGCAGGGATGGAGGCCGAAATTCCTAACCCGCATCTGCCGCTCAAACGTGGGGATATTTTGATGCTTATCGGCAGTGAAACCGATGTCCGTCGTCTCACGGAGCGCGTCTAATGCGTTTACGACGTGAAGTCAGCCTGGGTATCGGCGCCATCCTCGTGCTGCAGATTTTGCTCTCGATCCTCGCGATTGGGTTGTTAACCCGCATGGGGCCGGCGATCGAGCACATCATTCAAGAGAACGTCGTCAGCAGCGAGGCTGTAGAAGAAATGGCCTCCATCTTGGCGATGAGCCCCCCCACCGGTCCGGTGCCGGAGGGCTTCGAGAACGCCTTGAAGCGGGCCAAGGCCAACGTGACCGAGCAGCCCGAAGGGCCGTTGCTGGTGACCATCGAAGAACACCGAACGGCGGCGTTTGGCGGCGACCCTACAGCACTCCAAACCACCGTGACGGCGCTCCGCAAATTGGGGCAGGTCAACCGCGATTCGATGCGCCTGGCAGATGCAAAAGCCAAACGGCTTGGTCAAACAGGTGCGTGGGCGGCCGCGATGCTCGGCGCGCTGACATTGGCGTTGGGTATCATGGTGTATCGGCGTTTGCGCTTGCGGCTGGAACTCCCCATCGAAGACCTCCGACGTACAACCCAGAATGTGCGTTCAGGAAACCTACAGGCACGCTGCATCGTGGGCGCCGGCCCGTTGGAAATCCGGCAAATCGCCAACGACTTCAACTGGCTCCTTGATCAATGGTTGCATCAGAACCGCGCTGGCTCGCCGGTCGGCGACGATGAAAAAGAGGCCGAGATCCGCCGAGTCTTGGCCTACTTGCTCGACCGCGACCCTGCCCCCGTGGTGGTCGTCGATGAAAAAGGGACCCCCGTCGCTGCCAACCGTGCTGGTATGATGCTCGCGCCCAACACCGCTCCAGACGAAGCATGGGTTTACGACGAAGTGCCCGGCACCTCGCTCAGATTCGCTCGACTCCTAACCTGAAGAGAATAACGATGAAAGAAAGCGAACACATAACGTTCCGGAGCATCCTCATTTTCGCGCTCCTGACTTCGCTGACATGCAGCTGCAGCCGAGAGAAAGAAGCCCTAATTACTTTCTCGGAAAAACACAGTTGTCCAGAGGATAAAATTCAAGTCACTCCGGCGAGCGGAGAGTCGTATGCCAAGCGATATGCAGCAGCATATCCGCAAGTTCCACCGGCAGAAATCGCTTCGGACCCTGCGCGCGTGGCGGTTTGGAAAAAGAACCATGGCGCTGACTACGAATGGGCAAACGCCTACGAGATTTTCAACGTCAAGGGATGCAAAAACGCTGAAGAACTCGCCTGCACCTGCCCAGGTTTGTTCAGCAACACCAAATGCACCGGATGTAGGACGCCTCAAGACATGTGCACATGCCGAACAGTTGAGCGGCCGTCAGGTCAATAGTCCGAAAACCGCTATTTCGCCATTGGCTCAGTAATATAGCCGCGACGCAACGCTTGATTTCGCGCCGAACATACGATTGCCGATGCGGCGGCAAATCCCGCAGCAGTCCACATGGTGAAGATTTGACGGAGGTCTGGCGCGATTCGGGTTTTTGGATCGGACCTCACGACTGAGTGTCGGGCCTTTTGTCGCTAGCCAAAAGCCGCAACAAGCTCGTTGATTTTCTGCATCACCTCTTGAGCGTGTTTTGGGTCCAAAGCCGCAGGATTAGGGTCCTTAAAGCGACCTGAGTCATTATCAAAATACTTTCCGGTGGCATCGGCAAAAGAATCATCAAGCGCGGCTGCGCACAGGATATCCGCGCCGATTTTCAGGTCGTTCCCCGCCACTCCAAATCCTTCTTTGACCATCTTCGACGCCAATAACGACCCCGGATTCACCGCGACGACCACAGGCCCCTCGGGCAATTCTTTTGCAAGTTCTCTCGACCAAATATTCATAGCCAACTTGCTCTGCGAATAAGCCGCCATGTCATTCATTTCGCCCGGACCAGCCATCGCCAGCACGTCCACCGGCGCCTGCGCAGCCGACGATACGTTCACGACGCGACCCGACTTTGGAATGATAGGCAAAAGCAGCTTGGTCAGCACATAAGGGGCCAACGTATTGACGACAAAACGAAGGTCCAGCCCAGCTGCTGTGCACGTATTCGGGGCTTTGAGGACCCCTGCGTTATTGATCAAAACATCCAGCCGGGTGTGCTTCTCCAAAACCTGCGCGGCCATCGCCTCGACCTGGTTCATATCGGACAAATCCGCGATATAGCTTTCGGTATCGCCGCCAATTTCCGCCGCCACTCCTGCCAGCTTCGCGGCGTTGCGTCCATGCAGCAGAACCTTGTGGCCTTTGGCGGCGAGCATTTTAGCGGTCAGCTCACCAATGCCGTCGGTTGCGCCGGTAATCAAAATCGTCCTCACCATGAATCTTCCTAGGCCATTGAAATTAAAGACTTAAAACACAAGCAACCTGAGGAACCTCAGACGTCTCCGAGCACCGCTGACAAGTACCGTATTCATCAGAAATTTTAGATCTTTTTAGAATCTGACATCTGAAAGATCACACTCGTGCTCGGGTGTGACGACGGTCTTCGCGGGCGGCACCAACACCGCCGCACAAATCAACATCGTCCCCAAAAACCACATACCGATTCTGGGCATCCAGTGTTCAGCCTTTTGGTAAACCCATGCAGTCAAACCCATGCCGCTAAGACCAAATACAATAAGGGCCACGACCTTCGGGGTCATGTCATAATCGTAGACCGCTGCGCCACAGGCGGCCCAAATCGGCGGACCTGGAGGTTGAGAAAACGCGTAGGCGAGAAGGAAAACGATGCCCAATTGACCCAGAAGTGAGATCAATTGAAGTGACGAAAACCCCTTGCGGGCAAGAGTCGGTGTAGATTTCAGATCCGTTCCTGTTTCCGAGCTTTGTTTAACTCTAAAGAGATCTTGGCCAGATAGCCGGCAGGTCTTTTTGGACTTATATGCGTTAGAGAAAATCATCCGCTGCGAGGCCGCATGGCACACATTTCAAAAATTATCGCTGCGCTCATTTGGGTTGCAGGCTGCACGAATTCTCAGAGTGGGCCGAGCCAGACTGCTGTGCAAGTCCCTTCTACTGCCACAGAAAAAGGCGCCCCAGTGAGCACGATTAAAGACCCGATTACGCTTAAGGCCAATTGGTACCACGAAGACGGCATCTGCATTCAGTTTCAAGAAGACGGCCCCTGCCTGAAAAGTCTAAGTGAAATGCGAGAGGCCGCGCCAAATCTGCACAAGCGTACCGAACACCTTGGCGCGTTAGCCCAGATCATCCACCGATTTCACCCCGGAATTAGCCAAGAGGTCTTTCCGCGGCTCGCCGGCTATCAAGCCTGGTGGACAAAGGCGTTTGAACCGGCCGACTTTTTTGACCGCGAGCAGGGTAATATTTTGGTGCGTCCGAGCGGACCAAATGTCGAAACTCTCCACGACGTAAAACTCGATGGCGACAGGCTGATTTACTTCTCGGGACGCATGATCGGGCCCGACCATGGTGTTCAGGTTTTTCGCAACGAAGTCGATTTTGCATCGAACGACTGGACCCCAAAAATCACTGAACTCGAAACCACCGAGCAGCCACGCAAAGGCCTGAACGACCGCACCATCGCGATATTTGGGGCGTTGGCAGAAGGTTACGCCCACGCCAAACTTCCAGCGGGCGACGTTTACCTGGCGGCAAAACCCGCGGCGGGCGCATCGGCCTTCGTTTGGCGGAACAGCGACCAAAAAATCGAGCGCTTTAAAGACTGGGCGAGCCTGCTTGCCAAACACCCTGAAGCAGCATCGCCAGAGGCCGCAAATCAGCTGGCTTACGCCTTCGCCAACTATCCGTTGAGCTCGGGACGACAGCTCATCAAAGACAGCGCAGCGTACAAAACGGAATACACGGACGGCGATTGGGGACTCGAAAAACTGCGCTACCATGTCGACCAAATGCGCATCACCCGCTACACGATTGCCGACTGGGATGGCATCACCGACCCCGTCATCAAAGACGGCGTGTTGGTCGCCCACTTTCAGCAAGGCCGCCAGCCCTCGCGAATGACCTACCGAATCGCAGACTTCGCGAACGACACCGAGGCGGAGTACGTCGACTTGGCGACCTCAAAGACTATTTCCGACTCTAAGGGAGGACCTCCCCTCACGACCGACTAGCAACGACGCAATTTTGACGCCAACGGTTGTTCGATTTGAGGCGGCCATGTGGTATCTATTGATTACTTCCGAGCACGAACAAAACTCGAAACCATCCTAATTGGGCATGCATAACACTTGCACAGGTGCTCATCCCTGAAGCCCGATGGGACAAAACACCATCACGGAGAAAATAATGCGCAAACTTTGGATAATGGTCGTGGTGGTTTTGGCCGGCTGCAGTTCATGCGACGACGAGACTTCGGAAGGCTCGAACAACACGTCGAATAACAGCACCACGGGCTCGAACAACGCTCAAGATTCGGGGAACACCACAGGCACGGTAGACGCTGGAACTGTGGGCGACACGGGCTTGGATCCAGACGCAGATACTCGCGCAAACTACTGCCAAGGCGATGGCCCACCGGTCCTGAATCCTGGAACAGCTCAGGAATTATGCACCGGTGAAATTGCCGCCGTAAATTTCCGCTTCGCGCTGTGCAGCTGTGAGGGCTTGGTCACGGCGGGCACGCTCACCACATCGTCGATCGACTCGAATGGGGGCACTTCTGGACAATCGGCGTCGGTGGGAACCAATGGAAAATTCGACGCAGCGGCCCCCGTCGACATCGGTGGTTCCCTGTGGGCTTCGGGCGATGGCGGCATGACCACTGGCAACACCGTCAACGTTACCGGCGACCTGCGTTCAGGAGGAAGCGTTTCTTCCGGAGCACTTAGTGTCGGCCGAGACCTGGACCTCGAAGGTAATCTCGTGGTCCCGGGCGACGTCACTGTGGGCAACGAGTTGCATCAACCGGCTGCGGGAACGCAGACCGTTGTCGGCACTCTAAGCGCAACCCAGGTTCGGGGACCCATCGATATTCCAGAGCCCTGCGACTGCTCACCGGAGCTGATCCTGCCCATCGGCGAAATCGTGACCTCGATGGCGACCGCCAACGACAACGCCGAAACCGGTTTCGATTCCGAGGCGTTAAGAAATATCACCTCTCCTGTCACGCTCGACGTGCCTTGCGGTCGCCTCTATCTGAGCGGCATCGACGGAGCCAATGAAGTCACGCTGAATATCAATGGCCGAGTGGCGCTCTTCGTCGGTGGAGACCTTTCGATCAGCGGTAAATTGACGATCAATGTGCCCGCAGGATCACAGCTCGATATGTTCGTGGCGGGCAACTTCACCGCGGCAAGCGACGTCGTCATCGGCGACCCAGACCGGCCCGCAGCCACCCGCATCTATATTGGCGGAACCGGCACCGTAGCGATTTCTTCGAGCGTGGACCTGAACGCAAATCTCTACGCCCCACAAGCCGAGCTGGTCTTGGCTGCAGCGACGGTGATTCGGGGCGCAGTTTTCGCACGCCGCATCGCTGTGGCAGGCGATCTTGGTATCGTTTACGACGAGGCAATTTTGGACGCCGGCGAGGACTGCGAAGTTCCGGGTGTTCCTGGCGACCCCAAGGTCTGCGACTCGTGTCGTGACTGCGCAAATCAAGCGTGCACCGACGGCACCTGTGCCGACTCCTGCACCTCGAACGATCAGTGCTGCACCGGCCTCATCTGCAGACAGGGCGAATGCACCGTGATTCTGTGAGCCTCAAAGGGCCATTGCTTCAAGGTTAACGCACCTTCAAACCCGCTAGGTGCATGTACGACGCGTACGATTCGAATCCATAGACCACCACCTGCACCGGTTCTGAAGCGATAATCTTGGCCTGAACCATTTCGGGAATCTCCACCTGCGCGATCTTGTAATTCGCATCGACAGGCTCAAACGCAGTCAGCGCAATGCCGTTCACGGTCACATCAGCATTTGCGGGTGCGATAATCTGGAAGGTCCCGGTGGCGTCTGGCAGTCCAATCGCGTCGTACTCGGTGCGCCACAGGGTTTCCGCGGGTATCACAGTCATCGAGGGCGACCGGCCTGCACCAATAAACTGGGTCACCTGAACAGGCGCGGAGGCGGTAATCTCGACGCCTGTGATGCCGTCTTCGTATTCGAGCGTTTTGGCCTCCCCTGCCGCGAGCGTAAACGTCTGCGGCGAATCTCCCTCAACCTCGACAGACGTGCCGTCGACGGACCCCACAATCTGAATGCCCTGCGGCACGTTCGTTTCGCCTTCAAAATAAGGGCCGACGACGTGGTGAACACCCAGCAATTGCGACGGGAACATCACACTTTCCAAATGGTCACAGTAGGCCGTAATCACCGGAGTACAGGCATCCCCGCCAAAGACCAGGGCTGGCGCAGTGGTCGTGACTTCGGTCCCGGCCAAAGCAGGTTCCTCGAGGAACCACATGGTTTTTGCGGGGATCGCGCTCCCACCATGGCTTGTCGTCGTCGCGCTGTTGGCCACGTCCGATAAAACCGCCATGAATCCACTGTCATCCCACGTTGAGACAAACGACTTCGTGCCCCACAAATGTTTGGGCAACAAAAGTGACGAGTCTTGGCTTGATATGTTTCCCGGCGCGTTGACTTGATATGCGCTAACCGGCGTGTCCGACGAGATGCTGATAACAGCAAGGTCTTCTTCGATCTCAAAGACGGTGAGATCGCCCGATTGCAGTCGGGCCTGCTGGGTTTCGCCGGAGGTTTCGTTCTTAAAATCCACGGTGGCGATGAACGGCGAGGCATTCTGGACAAGGAATGCCGAACCAGGCCCGCCCTGTGAGTTTCGAAATTGGGCGCCCATGAAAAAACAGCCTTCATGGCCCTGCGCCAATTCGGCGGCAGCACAGACATCGATGCATGTGCCTGCGTTGCAAGCCGTTCGATCCTCGCAGGCGGTTTCAACGACCGCGCCGCTGGCATCGCAAGTGATGACGGCGCCTTCGTGACATGCCGGTGCGCCACAAGATGCGGCAATCTCGCAGCCTGAAACATCAAAGACACACGTATCTAGACATTTTAACTCGCCGGTTCCGCGGTTGAGTTCACCACATGTTGATGGCACCTCCTGACCGTCGCACACCTCGGTCGTCGCCAACATGCCATCCCCGCATCCAGGCGGAATAACTACGTTAGCGTCACCTTGACCTTGGTCAGTCCCCGCATCGGTTTGGGTCGTAAAATTATTGGACGCCGAGGATTTTTTGGCGGTGTCGTCGGAACAACCGACAAGCAGCAACGCCAGAAGCAAGTAACGCATTGAATCTCCATTTCTAGACAATTTAGTCGTATCCTGCCCCACCACCACCCCTCAAGCAAACGCGGTCACGCCCTCAACGTTGCTTGGACGACCGGGACAATGTTAGGCTCCACGGATGAATCGCCGCCTTCTAAAAAAGCCGACCGTCCGCTACTTCTTCCAATTCCTGCTCTTGTGGGGATTGGTCATTGGGCCGCACGGTAGTCTTGAGGCCTTGGCGCTTTTAGACGGTGATTGCTCCACGTCATGCCCTTGTGACAGCGAGCAAGACGAACAGGCATCGCAGCAAGCCGAGCCTTGCTCGGATGCGTGCAAAGATTGCAATTGCAAGGCATCCTTCATGGTGGCCCTTGTGCCATCGCTATTGACCACGAAACCAGCCCGTATTGCGGCTGAACGCGAGTCGACCTCAGCGCTCTTGCCTGCTGTGGGCGAGCTCCACGACATCTTCATACCGCCCAAGAGCTAAGCGAGTCATTCAAGGCACTTTTGCGCCCTTTTTCAGGCGTAATCAGAGCCTCCGTGAGCACGCATTAGTAACCTAATCACAGGTCGCTGCGGTCGTTTTGCGACCACGGCGGGGCTTGGAAATGAAAAATCTATTTATAAAAGCGCGGGCACTGATCTGCCTTGGCGCGGTCTGGTTTATTTTGCCTTCGCTCGCATCGGCCCAGACGAAAATCCAGTTCGACGAGGCGCTTCGAATGGCCAAGGCCAACGCCCCGGAACTCTCCGAAGCGCAGGCGAATATCGTCGTGGCTCAGGCTCAAGTCGATGCTTCTGACGATTGGCGTTCCAACCCGACCTTGTCGGTCTCGAGCGGACCTCGTTTTGGCAACGACACCAGCCTCGACGTCATGATCGGGCTGGAGATGCCCATCGTTTTTGGAGCGACCCTAGACAGTCAAACTGGCGTGGCCTCTGCCGCTGAGCAGGTCGCCCGGACGGAACGCGACCATCAGGAACAGGTGGCCGTCGTGGCGACCGCACAGGCCTTTGCGAACACGCTTTACTGGCAATATCGAGTGGAAATCGCGACGGATAACCTAAAACTTATCACCGAAATCGAAACCGTGGCCGCCGCGCGAAAAGCCGCCGGAGATTCCGGCGCCCTTGAATCCTCACTCGCGGTCCTCTCCCGACATCGGGCTCAGGCCGACATTGCTCGATTCGAGGCCGCACGGCTTGACGCTGTGGGGCTCTTGCGATGGCTGATTGGCTTAGATGCCGGTGTTGAATTGGCTGTCGAAGGTGACCTTAAGATCTTGGCGAATACGGGCAGGATGCCCGCGGACCATGACCGTGCGGATGTCGTCGTGGCAAAAGCGAAAATCGCCGAGGCCAAAGCCAGTCAGGACCTCGCCGCAAACGCCAAGGTTCCCGAACTCAGCCTCGGGGCCGAGGGCGGAATCGAAGAACACAGCACCCTGCTTCGAGCCACGCTGGCCATCACCCTGCCCATCATCTGGCGCGGCGCCAGCGATATTCAAGTGGGTATCGCTCGCGAACAGGCGCAACTCGGTCAGACGCAAGTCCTAGAAAAACGCGTGAAACACCAGACCCAGGTCGCTGAACAGAAGGTTCGCCTTTTGAATTCGACCCTTGAAGCCTTTGGCAACGAAGGCATCCCAGAGGCCCGAAAGGCCGCTGAAATCGCCAACGCCACCTACAGGGCCGGTGCGATGCCACTGGCCGACCTGCTTGTGGTCCGGCGTGAACTCGTGTCTGCCGAAGAACAATTTGCAGAACTCATGCTCTTGGCTGCACTGGCGCGAATCGAAGCGTTGGCCAGCACCGGCGCCATCAACAGCATCATTCAAAACGATAACTAAACGGAGAACTCGAATGAAAAACACGACCCTAATCACCATCGCTATGACCCTTTTCTTGTTTGTTGGCTGCGACAAAGCCGAACAAGGCGCCACGACTTCTGAACCCGCAGCCCAAGCCAATCACGACGACCACGCCCATGGAGCCGACGAGCCGGCTGCTGTTGGACACGCCGCCGCTGGTTTCGAGCCCGGCAGCCACGAGGACTGGTGTGAGGAGCATCAGGTGCCTGAGTCGATGTGCACACGCTGCAACCCAACCCTGGTCGCTGGTTTTAAGGCGACGGGCGACTGGTGTGATGAGCACAAAATGCCGGAATCACAATGCCTTGCTTGCAACCCGGACCTCAAGATTGATCGTCCCGATAAAAAGGCCGCGCAGTGAAATTTATCCTTCTGATCATCTCGGTTTGCCTGTTGATGGGATGTGATTCGGAAAAGAGTCGCAATACAAGTCGCAATGCCGGGCTGGAGCCCGGCGGACCGAATCACGAAGCACAAGACCAGAACGGAATGTGCGAGGAACACGGCGTTCCACAAAACCTGTGTACCAAGTGCAATCCGGCGTTGGCCCAGGTGTTTAAGGCCAAAGGCGATTGGTGTGCCGAGCACGAATTTCCCGAATCTTTCTGCCCGATTTGCCACCCCGATGCCATCCCACCGGACGTGAGCGATAAAGGCGGGAAAGCCCAAGTCGTCATTAGCGACGGCCAAGTCGAGGGGCGAGTCGTGCGTTTTGCGGACCCCGCAATCGAAGAACGCTCCGGCATCAAATTTGTCGAAGCCATTAAGGCCGAGGGATCTGCCCAGATTTCGTGTTCAGCGGAGCTGAGTTTTAACGCCAACAAAGTCGCCGATATCCGCGCCATCGTTCCCGGAGTCGTCCGCACGGTATCGGTTGAACTTGGGCAAGATGTCGAAAAAGGCGACGCTTTATTTGTCTTGGAAAGCACGCAGATTGGGGACATCCAAGCAGGTCTGCGCACGGCCACAGAGCGGGTCCGCGTGGCAAAAGCAGACCTTGAACGACAACGCACGCTGCGAAAGTCTGAAATCGCTTCGGCTCGGCAGGTCGAAGTCGCAGAAAGCGAGCTGGCGTCTGCCCAATCGGCGGCTCAATCGGCATCGTCGACGTTGCGGATGGCCGGCGCTCAAAAGTCGTCGTCCGGCCGCTTCACCCTTCGTTCGCCCATCTCGGGCCAAGTCGTGCGCAGACCGGGCGTCATAGGCGCCTTAGCCACCCAAGATGATTCGCTCGCCACGGTGGCCGACACCGGCACGATGTGGGCGTTATGCGCCATTCCCGAACGCGACGCAGGGCGAGTGCAGACCGGGTACACGCTAAAACTGGAGCTCAATAACGGCATGTCGGTCGTCGGCAAAATCACCTGGATTTCGCCTGAAGTCGACCAGCGTACCCGGATGGTGAACGCGAGGGCCGAAATCCCAAATCCAGACGGATTTTTGCGGGCCAACCAGTTCCTAAACGCGTCGATCATCGCCGGGGCGCCTAAGGCTTCGGTCGTGGTTCCACGCGACGCGGTTCAACGCGTCGAAGGCCGTGACGTGGTCTTTGTTCGGGCCAAAGCCGGAACCTATATCCCACGCGTGGTCAACGTGTACGGAGACGCCGAAAACGTTGCCGTCGAAGGCAAAATCAAGGTCGGCGACCAGGTCGTGACCGATGGCGCTGTCTTTCTGCGAACTGAAGTCCTGCCAGGCAGCATTGGTGCGGGCTGCTGCGAGGTCGACCCTCCAGGAGGTGAGTGATGCTCACCCGTCTTATCGACCTATGTTTAACGTATCGCCCCGCCGTGCTGCTCATCACTTTGGTGTTGGTGGCCCTGGGAATTGGCTCGTTTCAAGAGCTTCCATTTGATGCGTTTCCAGACACAACACCGGTGCAGGTGCAGGTCAACACGACCGCGCCAGCACTGTCTCCGCTCGAGATCGAACGCCAGATTACGTTTGAAGTCGAACAGGCCCTAACCGGCCTTCCCGGCCTGGTTCAGGTCCGCTCGATTTCTAAATTCGGATTCTCTCAGGTCGTCGTGATTTTTGACGACAAAACCGACATCTATTTGGCGCGACAAACGGTTTCTGAGCGGCTTTCGACCGCAAGCCTACCTCCAGGCGTCGACCGACCCACCTTAGGGCCAGTGGCCACGGGACTTGGCGAGGTTTTCCAGTACCTGATTGAAAGCGACTCGATGTCTGCGCAGGAGCTTCGAACGCTGCATCATTGGGTGATTCGCCCGCAGATGTTGCAGACGCCCGGCGTGGCTGAAGTCAACACGTGGGGCGGTTACGAGAAACAATTCCACGTGGTTGTGGACCCTGCCCTACTCATCAAATACGAGCTCACGCTCGACGACCTGGCGAGTGTCCTTGAAGACGGATCTCGCAACGTGGGCGGAGGCGTCGTTACGCGGTCGGGCGAATCCAAACCCGTCCAAGGTCAGGGCCTTGTATCCAGCGTCGAAGACATCGAATCCATCGTCATCGCGTCGGCTTCAGGGCTTCCGATTCGCGTGGCAGATGTCGCAGAAGTTCGCATCGACCACGAGATTCGGCGAGGAGCCGTCACTGCTGACGGCAAAGGCGAAGCCGTGCTTGGGCTTGGTTTCATGCTGATGGGCGAAAACTCAAGGGACGTCACGCAAAGACTCGAGGACCGCCTTAAACAGGTCGAAAAATCGCTGCCCGATGATGTCACGGTGACGCCCGTCTACAAACGGACCGACCTGATTAACAAAGTCCTGGAAACGGTCAAAAAGAACCTTCTAGAAGGCGCCCTGCTGGTCATCGCGATTCTGTTCATTTTGCTCGGGAATCTGCGGGCAGGAATCATCGTGGCGATGGCGATTCCGCTCTCGATGCTCTTTGCGTTCAACGCGATGCTGCAATTTGGAATCGCCGGCTCGTTGATGAGCTTAGGGGCCATCGATTTTGGACTGATTGTCGATTCTTCGGTCATCATTGTCGAAAACGCGGAACGACGTCTTTCCGAGGATACAAGCGGCCGAAGTGTGCGAGAAATTGTGCGTGATGCTTGTGTGGAAGTCCGTAAACCGACGCTTTTTGGTGAGCTTATCATCGCGGTTGTTTACCTGCCGATTCTTGCGTTGTAAGGCATCGAAGGGAAGCTCTTCCAGCCGATGGCCCTTACCGTCATCTTCGCGCTCGCCGGTTCGATGTTGATTTCATTGACCTTGATGCCCGTTTTGGCCAGCTATGCGCTTCAGCGCGGGGCCGGTGCCCATAAGGGTAAAAACCGCCTGGTGCTATGGCTTGAGTCGTCCTACGGATGGGCGCTCGAACGCGTTCTGAGTGCGCCCAAATTGGTTCTGGTTTTGGCGGCCATTATTGTCGCAAACGCTGCACTTTTGGCCTCGACCTTGGGGTCGGAATTTGTGCCCAGGCTTCGCGAACAGGCGATTGTGGTGAACACCGTGCGCATCGCCGGGGTTTCGCTGGAAGAATCCGTCCGCTACGGCTCGCAACTCGAAAAAGAGCTCTTGGCCAAATTCCCAGACGAAATCGAACATATCTGGACCCGGACGGGCAGCGCCGAAGTCGCAACCGACCCCATGGGTCTTGAGGTTTCCGATGTTTTCATCACCCTGAAACCGCGCGGTGAATGGACCCGTGGAAAAACCCAGGAAGACCTGATGGAGGCCATGCGCCTTGACCTCGAGGGGATGCCGGGCATGCGCGCAATCTTTACCCAGCCCATCGAAATGCGCGTGAACGAGATGTTAGCCGGCATCCGGACCGACGTGGGCGTCAAGGTATTTGGCGACGACTTTGAACAATTGGGGACCTCGGCCGAACGGGTACGAGCCGCCATTGCCGGCATCGATGGCGCGGCCGACGTAACGGTCGAACAATTGACAGGACAAGGCATGCTGCAGGTCGATGTGAACCGCGAGGCGGCTGGGCGTTACGGCATTCCCGTCGGCGATATCTTGCGAGTTATCGAATCATTGGGCACCCGAAAAGTGGCGCAAGTCATCGACGGTCAGCGGCGTTTCGACCTGGTGCTTCGCCTTGATGACTCGTTTCGCAGTTCAACAGAGGCCATTGGACGCGTGTTGATTCGCACGTCTTCTGGAGCACGAATTCCATTATCAACGGTGGCCGACATCTCGATCGTCGAGGGCCCATCCACGATTCAACGCGAGTGGGCAAAACGCCGAGTGGTGGTGCAGACCAATGTCGAGGGCCGCGACGTCGGTTCCTTTGTGACCGAACTCCGCGAAGTTTTACGTAAAGTCGACCTTCCTGACGGCTATTACACGACCGTGAGCGGCGAGTTTGAAAACCTACAGCGTGCGCAAGAACGGCTTGCTGTGGTGATTCCCATCACCCTGTTAATGGTCTTGGTCCTGCTATTCCTGACCTACGGCCGCATGTCAGACGCGCTGCGCGTCTTCACCGGCGTGCCCTTCGGCGCCGTGGGTGGTGTTTTGGCCCTATGGATTCAAGACCTGCCGTTTTCGATTTCGGCCGCCGTGGGGTTCATCGCCCTTTCTGGCGTCGCAGTTTTGGGCGACATCGTTTTGGTGGCAAGGATCCGACAATTGGAAAAGCACGGCAAGTCGATGGCGGAAGCCGTCCGTGAGGCTGCCAAAAGCCGCGTACGGCCAGTCTTCATGACTTCGCTGGTCGCAGGCCTAGGTTTTGTTCCGATGGCCTTAAACACCGGCGTAGGCGCCGAGGTTCAACGCCCACTTGCAGCCGTCGTGGTGGGCGGAATCATCACCTCCACCATCGCAACGTTATTTGTGTTGCCCGTTCTGTACACGTTATTCGCCAAATTTTCCGGCGAGGACAAAGCGTGAAGCGGACAACCATCATCATGATTGGGTTTTTTATCGTTTTGCAGCTCGCCGCCGTGGCTGTGTACTTGGTGGTCGAATCGAACCGCGCAAAACCGCTGTCGGCCGAACCCCCACGCCAGATTCAGGGCCAAGTCGATTCATTCGAAATCATAAGCCGCGACGGCAAAAAAACCGAGTTGGTCGGCGGCGACCGACCGGTATTGGTCCACTTCTGGGCCACATGGTGCGCCCCGTGCATCGAAGAATTGCCCCAAGTACTCGCGCTGCCCAACACGAACCTTCGCGTCGTCGCCATCGCCCTCGACGACGATTGGAAAAAGATCGACACCTTCGCCAAACCCCATCCCCGAATCTTCCGCACCGACGCCAAAATCGCCGAAGAAATATTCGAGCTTTCATCCCTACCCCAAACCGTCCTGATGATGCCCGACGGGCGTTTGGTCCTGCGCGTAAACGGAGCCCGAGACTGGACCGACCCGGTTTATTGGAAGAGCTGGCACTTCGGTGAGCAGTGAGCGGTGAGCAGCAGGCAGTTTAACGCCGACGTTGTGCTTGGTCCGACAGGCTCCAGCCTGGCACTGCGACCAGTACGCGTGGCTCCAGCCGCGCATGCGATTCTGCGACCGGTTCGCGTGGCTCCAGCCGCGCCTGCGATTCTGCCATTGGTCGGCCAGTGGCTACGCGGTCTCCCACAACCTAGATCGTTAGTTCGTTGCCAGATTCTTGGAACCGCCATTCGTTGTCGACTCGTGCACCAAACGCATTGGTTCAGCGATTTGGGCGTTGCCACTTCGCCCCGGACGGCCTCCAAACGGGTATCAGGCACCACATGCAAGCCGTTGCGACCAACCAAGTTCGGCGAGGTGGTCCAGGATGGCCAGCCAGCGCGCCCCTTCCTTGGTGTTGGGATCGGAGTAGAGCCCGATGCATTGAAAGCGGATCGTGAGGTGCCCGTGGTCATAGGACAGATAGCAGAGGTCGTGCGCGAACTCTGCGGCGCGACGCACCCAGATTCCGCCGTTGTCGCCCACGCCATCGGTGAGCACCTCGAAGCTGGTTCCATGCCTGCCTACAAACTCAAATGCGTCATCGCGCATCCAGACGCACGTCCCGTGCGCGCTGAACTCTTCGATGTTCGTCGACTCGACCAGCGTGGTCGACTTAGCGGAACCCTGTGCGCTCAACACCCGCAGGTGGTGAAACCGTATGACGGGCTCGATCGCGACTATTGTGTCTCTTAAGACATCATCGATGGCCCTGTTGTTCCTTGTCATGAAAACGAACGACGACTGCTCGCCCAGCCCATCGCTTAAGAAGACGCTTCGCATCATAACCTACCGGACATCGGGCAGTTGGACATGGTCGCGGGCCAAATTCAGAGCATACAATACGCCATTTTGCCGTGCAAATGGTCCCGATGAGGACAAACAACCGAAGCCGACCTTTCGTTGACTATCAATCCCGATTCGAGCGAAGAAGCACGCCCGATGCCTTACCGGCGGTTTCCCGTCACCGCTTCGCGGACACGATTAAATCAGACGGATTGCAGCCCCATCACGAGGGCATCGGCAAAAGCCTCGACACGGCGCGGATGACTTCGCCCCGGCCGAAAGACCAGCTGCAATGCGCTTGCCGGCGCTGCGAACTCCGCCAAAATCTCGACCAAACGCCCGGCCTTCAAGTCATCGCTGACGTCCCATTCCGACTTCATCGCAATGCCGCGACCCATAACGCACCACTCCCGGATCAACGCACCGTCATTGGCCGCGCGGTCTCCAACAACTTGAATGGTCAACTCGTCACCAGATTCTTGGAAGCGCCATTCATCATCGACTCGCGCACCAAAACGCATGCACAGACAATTATGCTCCAGAAGGTCGGCCGGCATCTCTGGAGCCCCATGAATGCGCAGGTATTCAGGCGATGCGCATACAACCCGACGTTTTCGGCCCACGTGACGCACCCGTAAAGTGCTGTCGGGCAAGGATCCAAAGCGAACCGCGATATCGACCGATTCTGCCATCAGGTCGATGTATTGATCGGACAATAGAAGCTCTGCCGTCACACCAGCATTTGCCGCCAAAAAACCGTCAAGTATCGGAGCGATTCGTTGACGCCCAAGGTCAATCGGAGCGCTGATTCGAAGCGGTCCCGCAAGCGACTCGATACCCAGCCGAATATGGGACCGAAGCTCATCGGCCTCGGCCAGCAGGCGCGGAGCGCCTTCGAGCAGCGTACGGCCTGCCTCGGTGAGGTGCAGCGCGCGGGTAGTTCGATGAAAAAGCGGCGCCCCATAATAGTCTTCCAACGCAGCCAGCCTCTCCGAAACCGTCGTGGCTGACAGGCTACAAGCGCGCGCTGCCCCCGCTAAAGAACCTCGTTCGACAATGCGCAGGAAGATGTTCAGATGTTCAAGATTCAATATTACGCCCTCGATTGATTCCACGGATAATCCGGACAGTCCATTTGGAATACCACCTATTCCACGGAATTACCTAGTGAACTACCTTAAGACTTCATCGAGACCTCTCGACCTAACAAAACAAGGAAAAACCATGTCGACACTAACGATCGTCGCAAATATCAAAGCCGCCCCCGATTCCGTTGATTCGGTGAAAGCAGCCCTCGAAAAATTGGTGGACGTTACACGTAAGGAAACCGGCTGCGTGAAATATGACCTGCATCAAAACAACTCGGACCCCAGCCACTTCATGTTTTACGAAACGTGGACCTCGCGTGAGCTTTGGCAGCAACACATGAAGGCGCCCCATCTAGCCGAGTACGGGAAAGCCACCGAAGGCAAAGTCATCGAGTTCACTTTGTTTGAAATGACTCAGATCTAAGAAAACCCCACACACGCAGGTCCCCATGAAAGCCATTGCCTACAAAACAGCCGGTCCCATCGAACGCGAAGACGCGCTTGAAGACATCAAATTGGACAAACCAACTGCGATTGGCCGCGATATTCTGGTGAAAGTCCATGCCGTGTCCGTGAATCCCGTGGACGCCAAACTCCGCGCTGGCCGCCCGCCAGAAGGCGAATGGTCGGTGTTGGGTTTCGACGCATCAGGTGTCGTCGATGCCGTCGGTGACGACGTCCACGGCTTCAAAGTCGGCGACGCAGTCTATTACGCGGGCTCGATCGCAAGACCCGGAACCAACGCCGAATTCCATCTGGTCGACGAACGCATTGTTGGCCACAAACCAAAGACTCTAAACGACGCACAAGCAGCCGCCCTGCCCCTGACAGCCATCACCGCCTGGGAAATGCTTTTTGACCGACTCGACGTCAAACGCCCAACCGCTCAAGGCGGCAAAACAATCTTGGTGATTGGCGGAGCCGGCGGTGTCGGCTCCATCACGATTCAACTGCTGCGCGCATTGACAGACATGACGATCATCGCGACGGCCTCACGCCCCGAAACCCAAGAGTGGGTCAAAGAATGCGGCGCCCACCATGTGATTAATCATCGCCAACCACTCGCTCCGCAAGTAGCAGCGCTGGGCATCGGCGCACCCGGTTTTGTGTTCTCGACCACACAGACCGAGCAACATCTCGCCGACATCATTGAACTCATCGCACCCCAAGGCCGTTTCGGACTTATCGACGACCCCGCAGGCCTTGATTTCATGCCCTTCAAACTCAAAGCCATTTCGTTGCATTGGGAGCTGATGTTCACCCGCTCGCTCTTTCAGACGCCCGACATGGGCGCCCAAGGTGAGCTGCTGAACCAGGTCGCACGGCTGGTCGACGAAGGCCGAATCAAATCCACGATGACCGAAGTCGCGGGCAAGATCGACGCGGCCACATTGCGCAAAGCCCACGCCCAAATCGAGACCGGTTCGGCACTTGGAAAAATCGTGCTCGAAGGATTCTAGGTACGATTCCACAACCTAAACTGCGATTGGTCCGCCAGGCTCCTGGAGGCTGTCTCTTTGACTTGACGCCAGAAAT
>Ga0100393_10001350_pt1 | contig 25134 bp, 25 predicted proteins | sample CryGeymeta201517_FD_81546 | JGI IMG/M metagenome (GOLD analysis project Ga0100393, IMG submission 81546) | Groundwater microbial communities from Crystal Geyser aquifers in Utah, USA - Crystal Geyser metaG 2015-17 | ecosystem: Environmental > Aquatic > Deep subsurface > Groundwater | place... | reverse complement strand
TTTCTTGAACCGCATACACTTTGTTATGTGATGTGTTGCCCAATATTCGTTTAATTTCATGATTATCTTTGTTTATAAGTAGCAAAAATTTTTGTAAAGTCCCATAAGCTAAGTATTTTATTCAGCTCGTTTAAGTTTGCTTTACCATTTTTGGTTGACTGTAATAGCGCATATAGCGGACCTTCCCAATCTACAAGCCATATTGAAATTAAATAGCGCAATATAAACTCATCAAACTTTTGGTCTGAACCAGTTATTTTAAGCGGAGAGCCGAATAATTTTTTTGCGAGCCGTCCCATTTCTTTTTCATGTGTCCATACAGCCCAAGAATAATCGATGACAAACCTTTTTGATTTTATGGAATTGTTGATAGTTTTGAGGGCGGTTTTTTTTGTTAAATTATCATAGATAGCTTGAAGAGGTGCTTTATAATCTCTAAGCATTTGAAAACATAGCAGAGATTTTACAAAAAAGACCTTTTCATTATCGTCTCCAACGAAGGTGTATTTACCTTTTACGGCTTTTTGAAGGCTCGCAAAAAAATTCCTGTTAAATTCATCAACTAATGGATAAAAAAATTTTTGCGTTATCATATTAAAAAGATTAAACCGTTAATTTTAAAGTTGGGCAACATTTCACATAACTCATTATTAGGTGAAATGAATTCGTTAATAAAACAAATATTTGTCTATTAGCCGAATTGCGGATAAAATAATTATCAAGATATTTTATTATCTTTTTATAAATAATGCAAAAAGAACTGGATCAAGTGGAGCGAGAACTGAGAATTGGCGGATATAGTCCAAAAACCATAAAAAGCTATTTGCATAGCTTGAAGAAATATTTTGATTTTAAAGGTGTTGATTTTGATACTCTGGATCAAAACAATATAAAGGACTTTCTTTTACAATGTGAACGGCAGGGAGCCTCGGGTGAAAGCCGGAATCAGACACTCTCGGCAATTAAGTTTTTTTACTACAAAGTACGACATGTAAATGAAAAAATTATGATACGGTCAGCAAAAAAGAAACAGAGCTTACCAATAGTATTATCAAGACTGGAAATTGATAAAATTCTTAGGTCGGTTACCAATTCTAAACACCAATTATTGCTATCACTTGCTTATGGAGCTGGTTTGCGGGTTAGCGAAACTGTTAATTTGAAAGTGGCTGATATGGATCTAACTGAGTTGACAGTGCACATAAAACCAGCAAAGGGACAGAAAGACAGAATCAGCTTGATACCAGAAAAATTGACCAAAAGTCTTTCTGGTATTATTAGTGGCAAGAGGGCTAATGACTTTGTTTTTGCCAGTGAACGAGGAGGGAAATTGACAACGAGAACTGCCCAAAAAGTTTTTGAAAAGGCAATAAAGAAAGCAGGGATAAATAAGCGGGTCACTTTTCATAGTTTACGCCACAGTTTTGCAACACATCTTTTAGAAAACGGTGTTGACGTGCGATATGTGCAAGAACTGTTGGGTCACCACAATATTCGGACAACTCAAATATACACACACGTGACAAATCCAATGTTAAAAAATATTAAAAGCCCTCTATGAAAATTGCCATAATCGGGGGGGGAATAACCGGTTTGGTGGCGGGATACCGATTGCTGCAAATAGGGCATGAGGTGATAATTTTTGAAAAAGAAAAAGAACTAGGAGGACTTTTAGGGTCATTTAAAATCGAGGGAAAAAGTCTGGAAAGGGTATATCATCATATATTTAGAACCGATAAATACATAATTAATTTAATCGAAGAATTGGGGTTATCAAAAAAACTGAAATGGTTTAACGGATCAACAGCAATTTATTATGACAAAAAATTGTATCCATTTAATGGAGCCGTGGATTTACTAAAGTTTAAACCGCTGGGAATGGTGAATAAACTACGACTGGGGTTGGTAAAAATATATTTAGAAAAAGAAAAAAAGTGGCAAAAATTCGAAAATGTATCGGCTTGTCAATGGATGAAAAAGTGGTGTGGAAAAAGAGCTTATGAAATTATCTGGGAACCACTTCTGAAAGGTAAATTTTCCGACAGGTATGAAGATATTTCCATGGTCTGGCTTTGGGCCAGAATTCACACCAGAGGCAACTCAAGTGAAAAAGGAGGGGAGAAATTGGGGTATTTAACGGGAGGATTTGGACAAATAACCAAAGAGGTGGGGAATAGAATTAAAAAAATGGGAGGAGAAATTAAGCTCAGATCACAGATCTCAGATGTCAGATCTCAGTTAGAAGATTTTGACAAAGTAATCAGCTCGGAACAGTTGAAAAATATTGATTATTTGGGAGCGGTGACGGTAGTTTTTTCTTCGACTCAAAATCTAAGCAAATATTATTGGCACAACATAAATGATGTTAATTCCCCTTTTGTGGCGATAATTCAACATACAAATTTAGTTTCAAAAGAAAATTACGGCGGTAAACATGTTTATTATTTGGGAACTTATCTACCCCAAGATCATAAGTATTTTAAAATCGATGACAAAATTATTTTTAAAGAAAATTTTACTTATTTAAAAAATATATTTCCTGAATTTGATAAAAAACAAATTTCGGAGAAAAAGATTTTTAGATTTAAAACAGCGCAACATATAGTTAAGACAAATTACCAATGTCAAATTTCTAATGTCAAAAAAGACGATAAAATCATCAATGTGAACTTTGCCAATATTTATCCGGAAGACAGGGGAATTAACTTGGCGGTGAGAGAGGGAGAGAAGGTAATAGATAGGTTACGTTTATATTGAATATTAGAAACGCGCTGAATGGTGGGGCGGAGGTAGATAAAATTTCATGTAATTCAAATTCCATATTCTTGACCGGCGCAGGAGAATACTCAAGTGGGCTAATGAAATATAATCAAGACCGCCTGACAGAATTAGATCTTTAAGATTTTTGATGGGAAACTGAACAAATGAAGAAGTGCTGTCGACATCGCAGATTGTTTTGGCGGGAAATAGTCGACTAAAAGAAACATCGGGTGATTTACCTAAATCGGTTGACAGAAGTGAAAAACGATCATACATAGACAGGGGGAGACGGGGCATAATAAGGCGTGGACCGTGAAACGGATCAAACACTTGCTCAAAAACAACAAAGTGATCGTCAAACCTATCACTACAAGACAAGTCGCCGCTTCTCAACTGATCAAGGGTGATGGCGGCTACGGTGATGGCATCAGAAATTTGACCACCGAGTATCTGCCGATGTATCCAGCGGGGATCTCCCAGAATGGGCCGTTCACATTCTGTGCTTTGTTGATAATATCTTTCTGTGGTATTGAAATGACCTGGCCCGGAAGATTTTAGACGGCAAAACATGAAATTGATTGCTGAATTGTCTATGGCGTGGGTGGAACTCAACGTCGTGGCACCAGTTTGTTGCACATTACTTACGGCCTCATCCCCCAAAAGATGGATTAGCCTCTGTTTGTCAAATTGAAACATCCGAGGAAATTCGAGTTGGCTAAGTCCGATTAATTCGCGGTGGTGGAAAACAAGAACCTGAGAACCCCATTCGGTGGTGATATTTACCACTGCTCCAGAACTGGTCTTGCCCTGCTCATCTAACTGTGGCCGATTGAGAACAATTGATATGTCTTTACCATCTGAAAGTCGAAGTGTGGTTACGGAATAATATTTACCGGCTTCTGAATAGATGTCCCAGTCTACAACCCGTGGAGCATCGGGGTTGCCTGATGAGGCAAGATGAAGTTCTGTTATACCGATATTTAAATCTGACATTTGAGACGTTAATCGCCGCAATATTGGCGGGTGAATTGAGAATTCACCGTTGAGCAATTGACCCGGTGGCAATGTTATAGGGAAAAAGTTTTTTCCTGGCTCGATAATAGCGGTAGCTCTGGTGGCCGTCTTTTTATACTCCTCGGCTGTTTTAACTAAAGCTCGAAATATACCCGTATGATCGGGAGGAAAGGTAATGTTGAAAGTAGCCACACCCAGAGTCTGACTTAAATCCTTGACACCTCGAAAACCAGTAATTTCAGGTAATCCCTGCTCTACCGTTGGGGAAATCATAGTTTCAACGGGCGGTGGGGCAAAACCCCGAAATCCTTCCCTTATTTGAGCTATCAGCTTGGTTTTCTCGAAAGAAATAGGTGCAGATTTTTCCACTAAGGTTCTGGCAGAGATGTAGGCAACCTTTTCGTCATCGGTACTTCTTGACCCTTGACTACCAAAAACAGAAAAATCGGGTCGATTGTCCTGATAGGTGGCGATGTTGACCGGACCTTTAAATTTTCGTCGTTCATGAAGAGCTGGGGCTATTTCAACTAGTTTGATTTCATCCAGATCAACTGGCTGGTAAACAGGCTGATATATTTTATCAATTTTGCTGATTATAACAACATTAAATTTTCTTTCAGGGTGAGATACTAATTGCCAATAAAGACGATTGTTGCCGTCAGCTACCATCAAGTAATCTTGGCCAGAGGCATCTGTCCACCTCTCGAGAATAATGGGTGTAGCTTGCCAATCTTCCTGCCCAGTGGAATCGAGATGGGTGGTCAGACCTTCTATGTCTGATAAACAAGAATCACCTTCAAGCAACTGCCTATCAATTTGTTCTAATTTCGCCAAAGAATCCTCGAGAACATATGTGGCAGAAAATTTAATGGGTAGAGGCGGGTGAAGTGGATCAATAGTTTGGAATTGAATATCCACCGCACCGTAAGGACAATCCATAAACTTATGATTGTGGGTTTTCTGACTGGGAAGATCTTGGAGCAATTTAATAAATTCTGAAAAACTACCCTGATGTAGTTGAATTTCGCGATCAGGTAGTGTTTGGGATGACTGAATGTCTTGTTGTACGTCTAGTCTTGGTAGCATTTGGTAAAATTATATATGAATTTAAACAACGGGCTTGTTTTACAGCTAAATAAGAAGAAGTGGTTTAAAAATACGAATATAACTGTAAAAAATAAGGTGTTGGGAAAATCAGGGGATGGATTGTTGAAATTTCTGGTTGATATTGATGAGGAAAATGAATTCGGTGAAATAATTAAATTAACTGACTATTGGGAAAGATATGGTTTGTTTGGGGTAAGTTTTGATGTAAGATGTCAGGAAAACAATCAACAAATAACAACAAAAATAATTAATTGGAAAGATGGAAAAAATCCGTTAGCACGGGGAATAATACTAATCGAGGTTAGTGGAAAAATAAAATATTTGTTATTGGAGAAAAAGTTTAATTTAATAAATTTTAAAAACGAAATTAAGTCTTTTTCGGTAGCTTACCCTGATTTTTCCGATGGAAAATTGATAAAGTTACCACAAAGAATAAAAAAAGCGATTCCGGATAGTACGATAAATAAATTTATTGATTTGGGATATGTTTATCCAGAAGATAGTTTAATAGCGGGAAAAACTGATATTTTTGCTTTAAAAGTATCTATCCCAAAAATGGAGTTGATCGATAAAACAAAAGTTAAAATGGTTGAATTAACAGAATTACATACTTCGATTGATATATTTAAAGATGCCTACTTGTTGGCAATAATTACTAAATTAAAGTTTAATAACATTATATGAAACAAAAATGGTTGGAGAATACATCAGAGGAAATTTTGAAAAAAGTTGAATTATTGCCGGAAAGTTTTTTGAGGTTTAAGAACGAGCTATTGGAGAAACCTGATAAAGTTAATGATTTGATTATCGTTTGTTTGGATGATATTTGGTTTAGTGATCATTTTGTAATCGCGAAATTTCAAGTTAAGTCAGAAACTACCGGTCAGACTTACTATCAAGAATATATTTCAAGAAGAGGTGGAAAATACCATAGTCTTAGGGGAATTGTTTTAGTTAAACAAGAAGGAAAGATAACTCACTTTGTAGTCAGAAAATGTAATCGATTTGGAATAGGTCAACAAATTTTTGAGTCAATTGGAAACATTTATCAACCAAATGAAGAATTTCAAAAAGATAAAATTCTTTTATCTTCATATATTAAAGATGAGCTAGCTAAGTGTCTTCATGTACCCAAAATAAATATTGATCAATTTTACGATTTAGGAAATGTTTTGACCGATACGTCGATGTTTAATAATGTAGTTAGAATCTTTGCCGTAACCATCGAAGTAGGAGACTTAAGCGAGTTGACTTTGTATTTAAAAGATAAAATTTTCGACGATAAAGGTTATAGTTTTCAAATAGAAACAATCCCGATAGAAAAATTCTTTGAATTTTTCGGTCAAGCGGGAGACTCATTTTTATTGGCTATTTTTGGTAGATTACAGGCTTTAAATGTGATTAAACTTTGATATGTGTCTTGACATTATAAGATAGTTTGATATAATACGGGATCGAGCCATAAGCTCGGACTTTAAAAAAGAGATTTGTTAAGTATCAGACGCCCGGGACGGTTGCGCCGCATTTGCGGCATTTTTTTGGTCAATGGCGTCAAAACCTACTTTTGAAAAGGAGAAAAAAGAAATGAAGAAAAATGTTCAACTCATGGTCGGTGGTGATCAGCAATGGTACGTCCAGCTGACCGGCATGGATCTGGATGCCAAGACGGTGGATGATGTTCAGGTGGCTCGGGTTGATGGCCAATACTTCAAGATGGTCTTTACCCGCGCTCTGGGCTACCTCTTCCCGGTTTTCCAGGAAATTCTGGATAAAGCGGGGCGAGCCGGCTCGGTCCTGCTGAAGGTCCGCATTTCCCCCGATGGCACCGTTCATCTGATCTTGGAGAAGTGCAAGTGGCCCAATCATCTCCTGGTCAAAGAAGAAGGTTGGCGGATTCCGCGCACTTCCATCCACAACATGGATGGCCAGCAACTGCTGGAAATTGCCGGCGTGCCGCTGGAACATTTCACAGTGGTGCTGACCAACAATGCCCGAATCACCGGTCCGGTGGCCTGCGCGGCGATGATCGAAGCCTGGGATACCCCAATCATTGAAAAGGAAAAGTTGGTGACATTGATGGAGGCTGCTGACCTTAACGACTGCCCTGGTTTGGCTGTCCTGGCCAAGTGGCTGGTGAAGCACCCGCAGAAATAAACAAATCTCTTAACCTCCTCCCCAACCCCCGAAACTTGTCGGTGCCCCAATTGCGGGGCACCGACGACAACGGGAAAAGGGAGGAGGAAATTAATTTTAAAAACTATTGATAATCAACCAGAGAAATGACTTTGATTTTTGGATGTTTTTGATGTTTGATATTGTCAGTTACTAAAACAGCATCAAGATCTTGGGTAAGAGCTAAGAACGAAGCATCGTAATAAGTAAGGTGATGGCTGGAAACCAGATCGGCAGTAACGTGTGAAAGGTGGCTGGTTTCGGGAACAAAAGTAATCGGGAGAGAATATAAAACTGACAAGCAGGCTTTGACTTGGTATGGTTTTAACTTTTTCCCAACGGATAGGGCATTACCGATTTCGTACTTGGCTAATTCCGGAGCAAAACAAACAATCTTTTTTTCGACAGTGTTTTTTAATAACAGATCGGCTGGTAATAAATTTGATTCGTTTTGATCATTGAGCCACTTGACGATGACCGAAGAATCAAGAATAAGGGATTTTGTCATGTTTAGTGGGATAGTCTATCTTGAGCGATAAACTGGCTTAAATTACCTCTTTGACCTCGAAAACTACGGACTCTCTTGATCTCTGAATAAAGCTTGGGCCAATAAGACGAAGAGGTTTGAAGTTGAGGCCGGATGGTGATAGTGTCCTGACTGACTATAGAAAAAGTCACTGCCATGGAATCACCAAGCCAGAAAAATTTATCACGGATGGGAGCAGGGATAGTTAACTGACCACGCTGACGGATAAGGGCGGAGATTGTGTTCATATATTCAGAATATCAGAAATTCTGAATTTGTCAAATTTGTTGCTTTTTCAGCTCTTGCAGACCCTCGCGAAGGGTTTTCATGTGGATACCAAGGGCGGTGATTTTACTGTTATCTAAACTCAGATTTTTTTGCCAAGGACGGGAGCCGGGGGGAAGAGTTTTGACATAATCGGCGAGAATCGAGGCAACAACTAATGATTTATCAAATCCGAAAACTTCAGCAATTGCCAAACAGAGATCGTAAGGTGATTGGGCCGAGGAACCACAACAATGGTAAATACCGGTATATTGGTTGTCAACAAACGCCCGGACAGCGACGGCGATGTCATCAATAAAAGTAGGAGAGGTAAAATGATCGGTCCATTGGGGATAAAGTTTACCGGCCTTAAACCCGTCAATTAATTTCCGGACAATATCTTTTTTAGGCTCAAAGTTAGCCCGATAAGGAAAGGCCAAACGAAGAATTGAGGCTTTAATACCGGAATCAAGAACCACCTTTTCAGCTAAAAATTTGGTTTCGCCATACCACTCAATCGGATTGGGAATATCGGTTTCCAAATATTTTCCCTCTTTGGTACCATCAAAAACAAAATCGGTGGAAATGTGAATTAAGTATTTGTTATATTTTTGGCATAAAGAAACTATATTTCGAGTTCCGGTGACATTGAGCTGATAACAAAGACCGCCTTGGTCTTTGTTCTGGGCCCAGGCAACATTGGTATCGGTAAAAGCAGCCAAATGCAGAACGGCAGCAGCGTCGGGATTGTCAGTAAAAACTTTTTCCAAAGCCACCGGATCAAGAATACTAATACCTGATTCGATGGAGATATCAATAAACTGAACATCAGGATTCAGCTCGGAAATTCGGGAACCGACCAAACCGGTAATTCCGGTAGCAATAATTTTCATTTAGATAAGTAGATAAATAGATAAGAAGATAATTAGAAAAAAATTACCATTTAAGAGACTGGAATTCCTTGAGCTGGGATTTGAAAGAAGGTAGTAATTTATCTTTGTCGGAAAGAATCGGAGAAACTGCCATCCAGCCAATATTGATATCACGATCATTCCAAATGATACCGCCCTCGGAATCTTTGTTGTAAAAGTTACTACACTTGTATTGAAAATCAACCACATCGGTTAAACAATAAAAACCATGGGCAAAACCGACCGGAACATAGAACATGTTTTTATTTTCGGCCGACAAATGGGCAGACTCCCACTTACCGAAAGTGGGAGAATCAGGACGAATGTCAACGGCAACGTCAAGTATTTCCCCGGCGGTAACCCGAACCAGCTTGGCTTGAGCAAAGGGTGGTTTTTGGAAGTGAAGACCGCGAAGAACAAATTGGCTGGATCGAGAATGATTATCCTGAACAAAATCGATGTCGATACCATTTTTGACAAATTCTTTTTTGGAATAGGTTTCCATAAAAAAACCCCGGTCGTCACCAAAAACCTGGGGCTCAATTAGCATCAGACCCGGAAGGGAAAGTGAAGTAAATTTCATTATGACAAAATTATAGCAAATTATTTTCGGGAAGCGGCAAGACGACGATAAAATTCTTCAGCTTCAATTTTCATGGGACGCCACCAAATCTCGTTATTCTGATACCACTTAACTGTGGCCATAATCCCCTCTTCAAAGGTGAGAGAAGGTTGCCAGTTTAAATCCTTTTGGATTTTGGTCCAATCCATAGAATAGCGACGATCGTGCCCGGGACGATCGGGAACATGTTCGACATTGGCTTCATCTTTGGACATTATTTTTAAAATAATTTGGGCAAGATCGAGGTTGGAAACATCCTTGACTAGACCACCAACATTATAAGACTGGCCGATTTTCCCTTTGGTTATTACCGCTTCAATAGCACGACAGTGATCGGTAACATAGAGCCAGTCGCGAACATAGAGACCATCACCATAAATGGGAATTTTTTGACCATCAATTAAATTGGTAATCATTCTCGGGATAAATTTTTCCGGAGATTGGTATGGACCATAGTTATTGGAACAATTGGTAATGGTCACCGGTAGACCAAAGGAGTGATAGTAGGCCATGACAAAATGGTCAGAGGCCGCCTTGGAAGCGGAATAAGGAGAACGGGGGTCATAGGGAGTTGTTTCGCAGAATTTCTCGGGAGAATCGAGGGGAAGGGCACCGAAAACTTCATCAGTGGAAATATGGTGAAAGCGGAGATTAAATTTTTTGGCTGCTTCTAAAATGGTGTGGGTACCAAAGATATTGGTTTTTAAGAAAGACAACGGATCATCAAGAGAACGATCAACGTGAGTTTCGGCGGCAAAATGGACAATTAATTCAATCCCTGAAGAGATGGTTTCATTAACAACTTTTGAGTCACAAATATCACCCTTGATAAAGTGGTAGTGGGGGTTACTTTCGATATCACTTAAACTTTTGGGGTTGGCGGCATAGGTGAGTTTATCAAGATTATAAATTTCGTCGTTGGGGTGTCGGGATAGCCAAAAACGGACAAAATTAGAGCCAATAAAGCCGGAACCACCGGTTATCAGTATTTTCATTCAGTTGGTGTTAATTGAGGAGTGGCGGTAGCTGAAGGTTGACCGGTTTTGAGATCGATACCAATTGTAAAAACAACGTCATAGGTAGAATTGGCCTTAAGCTCACTAATGATAGCATCGGCAAATCCGGCTATTTTGGATTTGAAATAGGCAGAACTAGTAGACAGGGCCGGTTTAAGACTGATTAGGTTGCCCACGATCGATTCCTTGGAATTACCGACGGCAACACTACTGAAACCCAACTTTACCAGCTCGGCCTTGATGGTGGCAGCCTGACCACTGATATCGGTAGCGTTTAAAACCTGAAGTTTAATAGTTTTGGCTGGCATGACCGCGGTAACTTCGGGAGTTGGAGAGAATTCAATAGTAGGAACCGGAGTAATCAAATCGGCGGAAGGATTGGCAACACCACTATTTTTGTTACTTTGGCTCAACACTGCCCAAACAATAACAGCGGCAATGATGGCCGTGAAAAGAAATACGGCAATGATGGGGAGGATATTTTTTTTGTTTTCCATAGGTACTCCTATTATACCAGCCACCGGTAGAGGAAGGTTACTGGGTAAATTAATATCAATAGCTAATTGGGTTTCAGTATAAATAGTTTTGTCAACATTGGGTAAATCGAGGTTAGCGGCGATAGTCTCGGGAAGAAATACTTTGGAAACATGGGTACTAAAATAGGATTTAGAATAATTGATGATTTTCTTAACTTCGGGAAGGGCTTTTTTGATGGGAGAGGTGAAATAAACCTTACCCTTAGAACAGAGGGCGGCAATATATTCGGAATCAGAATCAAGTGGGTAAAAGACAAAAAAAGGTTCCTGATAAAAACCGGAAAATACTTTAGCTAAAGATTCGGAAACTGCAGAATATTTTAGTTTAAGATTAAGAAGGGAAAGATTTTTAAGAAGCGGGGCTAATTTTTTTTGATTGAAAATACGGGTAGAAACTAGGGTTTTGTCACCCCGCGGGATCAGTTCGAAGGTAACCGAACCAGGATCAATATCAAAAGAGACCATATCTTTGCTTAGCGCCACGACCTCTTTGGGATCAAGGGTGGTAACAGCCTGATCGTAGATAAAAGATTTGGTAAAAACAATGTCGTCTTCAATTAAAACGGTAGCGGAGGTAAAATGATTACTTTTAAGAAATTGAGAAAGACGAGTAATTTCGGTGTCAGGCAGTGTTTGCCAAAGATTAATGTCAAAGGAGAGGATATTATCGTCGTGACGATTTAGATAAATATCCAAAGTTTTGGCTTTGGGCCAAATAACCACCTTTTGCCCTCCAAATAATGACATTAAATAAGGATAGCATAAAATGAAAATCTAGTAAGTCCCGTAAACGGCATCTGTGGAGGAAAAGTACTTTTTGGTAAATTCAACCACCTCGTCGGCGTTAAAGGGTTTACAACTGTATACATCAACCGTGAAGAACTGATATCTTTTCCAGATGTAGACGTGACAGCCAGATTCTTCCCAAGCAACGAAACCATTTAAGCCACGATGTTCGTCAAGATAGACTTCGGGGTCGTTCCAGGGGTCGGGTGGCCAACAAAAAGGGCCGGAGAAAATTTTCATTACCAATACTTTGGAAAGGTCGTTGAGGAAAACTCTCATAAAATCGCTCATTGGGTCTTCGATACCGTAATGACCTTCAATGACTAGTCTTTGGCGATAAACATTAGGTTCGAGGTTGTCCATGGTTTATGGTAACATGGGTCTGTGGTTGGCTCAATGGAAAAGTTAGCGCCTAAAATAAAAAATGGGCAGGAAACTTTGAAAAAGATTTTGGCAATTCCGAGAGGTGATATGCAAAATTTTGGTCTGTCAACTGAAGTAGCTGCAACGGATTTAGCGAGAGCCGGAATTATAGATGAAGTCGTTGACGTATTACCAGAAAATGTTAGATCGGAGTTCATTGGGCGTTGGGGTGAATACGAAGTGACGGTGGACGAAACGTTTGTAGCCAATTTACTATCGGGAGCCGCTACCGATTTCAATCAATATCTATTCGCCGAGTTTTACCATCGTTTAGCGGGAAATGAGTTTACTTTAGCAAACCTACATTCGGGTGATACCTTACTTCATGCAGGTTGTGGGCCGTTACCAGGAACAGATATATGTCTTAGTCAACTCGGCGTGAAAGTAACCGGAGTTGAAGTTGATGATATGAGAACACGTGAGGCAACCGCGGTACTAAAAAAATTGACTGAGCTAAAACAATTAGGAACGGGGTCGGTAAGGGTAAGAAATTACGCTATTGAAACTGTAAGATTTAATGGCTACAAAGTTATCCTGTTTTCAGCGATGGTGCTAGATAAACCGACAAAACTAGTCTTGAGAGATATGTATTCTTCTTTAGGAAGTGGTGGAGAAAACCCGGACTATCTAATATTGCGTGATACCTGGGGAATAGGTCGGTTGATGTACCCACCAATCACAGGAAAAAGTACGGTATATGAGTTTGTAGGTGACACAAGGGAGTTTCTAAACCCAAATGACAGAATAATATCTAAACTTTACAAAATTAATATTGCAGGAAGAATGTCTGATTGGGGTGGAGCAGGAACGGAAAGTACCGGCTATATGCCCACATTGTCTCCGAGAGGCTAAGGCAAGATTTACCACCTCATGTGAGCTAAAACTTGGTCGGATTACCTAGATGATAAAATTAGCCATGGATATAGATTTAAATAGTCATGGGGTGGTGGCGGTAATTGTAAAAGACGGTAAGTTTTTGATGATAAAAGAAGCCCAAAAACTACTTAATGGTCATTGGGGACCACCGCACGGAGTTTGCAGTCCGGAAGATGTAAACGAAGAAGCAACAATTATCCGAAAGACGAAATCAGAAACCGGCTTGGAAGTAATACCGATTAAAAAAATTACTACTGCTTCGGCCGATACTAAAGTAAAAACAATTTCATTTTGGTTGACGGAAATGCCCGGTGAACAAAATATTTTTTTAGATGAAGCGGCGGCTTCAGAATATGGTTGGTTTACAATCGAAGAAGCCCTGAATTTGCCACTGTATCCGGGAACAAAAAAGTTTTTTGAGAATATAAAAAACGGAAAATTTTTAGTGATAGAATAATTTATGGATGATGCGACTTTGTTAAATGAGATAAAAAATCTAGTTAAAGCTGAGCTTACTACAAGTGAGAAAAAGATAGGAGTACATTTTGACAAAAAACTTGGGATTCAAGGCAAAAAGCTGGAAACAGTGATGAATGCAAAGCTTGGGTCTCAAGAAAAGAGACTTGGAAAGTTTGTGGACGCGAAACTTGAAGTTCAAGGGGAGAAGTTTGGCAAGTTGATGGATACGAAACTGAGAGATCAAGAAAGAAAGTTAGGAACGATGGTGGACGTGAAACTCGTGGCTCAGGAAAAGAAACTAGGAAAAATAGTCGATGAAAAACTTGAAGCTCAAAACAAAAGATTGGAAGAATTGATAGAAGTAAAGATAGAAAATCGAATTGACAAGCTAGAAGGTAAATTGTTGGATTGGAAGTCGGAAATTTTGAATGTGGTGGACGCGTTGGCACTGGAAATAAAAGAGAGTCGAGAGTTTAGAGAGATTATCGGTCACCAAACTACCAGTAATACTGATCGGATCGAAAATTTGGAGAAAAAAACCTTTGGGGCAGTGGTGGGAGATGTATAAACGAAAAATTTTTTGTGATTACCAACGCATATGTGAGAACGCCTTATTGGCCTCGGCCATGCGTTCGACTTCGGCACGCTTGGTAACAGCGGCACCTTCGGAATTGAGGGCGGAGAGTAATTCGGCGGCTAATTTTTCACCGTAGGTATGGTATTGTTTGTTGGCCCTAGCCCGGGCGGCGTTGATGAGCCAACGAATAGCCAGAGAATATTGACGGGCACCACGAACCGGAGTAGGAACCTGGTAGACGGCACCACCGATACGTTTGGGCCGAACTTCGACTTTGGGTTTGATATTGTCGAGAGCCTGTTCAAGACTGATTAATACATCTTCGGATTTGGATTCTTTTTTGAGAATTTCGAGAGCCAGATAGACTTGTTTTTGGGCTGAGGTTTTTTTGCCATCCCGAAGACTCCGGTTGATAAGTTTGGCCACAACCGGACTCTGGTAGAGAGTGTCAGGTTCTAGATGGCGAATTTTTGTTTGACCTTTTCTAGACATATTTAATAAATTTATGCTGATGCTTTAACTGGTTTTTTGGCGCCGTATTTGCTCCTAGATTGAAGACGACCGGCCACCGGCGAGGCATCAAAACGACCCCTGATTATATGATAACGAATACCGGGGAGATCACGAATCCGACCGGCGCGGATGGAAACAATGCCGTGTTCGGCTAAATTGTGACCGACACCGGGAATATAAGCCGTAATGGTGGAATGATTACTAAGCCTGATTTTAGCCACTTTGCGTAAAGCTGAGTGAGGCTTTTTGGGAGTCATGGTTTTGACAACCGTGATTACTCCTTTTTTTTGGGGATTATGGGTGGAAACTAGGGTGTTTTTAAGACTGTTAAAATTTCCCCGAAGAGCTACGGATTTGAGTTTCTCCCAACGGACTCTTCTCTTTTTGCGAATTAGTTGATTAATTGTTGGCATAATTTACTGGATTTTTGCGTCCTTTCCGACCGGAATCAGACGTCCGATAATAACATTTTCCTTAAGCCCGATCAAGTGATCGATTTCACCTAAAAGTGAGGCTTCGGTTAAAACCGAGGTGGTTTGCTGGAAAGAGGCGGCTGACAACCAGGAGCCAGTGGTTAAAGAAGATTGGATAAGCCCAAGTAAAACTTTTTTACCCTTGGCAGTTTTACCATCTGGTTTGGCTTTGGCCTGTTCGTTTTCATCCTGATAAACAGCTCGGGTAACAATTTGACCATAAAGGAAATTGGTATCGCCGGGATCTTCAATTTTAAGTTTATCGCTCATCTCTTTGACAATAACCTCGAGATGTTTGTCATGAATGGCAATACCCTGGGATTCATAAACTCCCTGGATACAGTTGATCAGATATTTTTGAGCGGCTTCAAGTCCGTTGACTTCCAAAATTTCCCGGACATCGAGAGTGCCGGAACAGAGTTGAGTACCGGAGATAATTAGATCACCATCGGCGACTAAAAGGGTGACATTACTGGGAAGTATGTAGGTGACGGTTTTGGCGTCATTATTTTTGTCTTTACCGGAAACTTTAATTTCATAACCATCAACTGATTCTTTAATTTTGACCTTACCGCCAATTTCGGCTAAAGGAGAGGGCAGTTTGGGAGTCCTGACTTCAAAAAGTTCCTGGACCCGAGGTAATCCTTGAGTCACATCAATACCTAAGACTCCGCCGGTATGTTTGGTCCGAAGAGTTAATTGAGTGCCCGGTTCGCCGATGGATTGGGCGGCAATAACTCCAACCGGAACGCCGAGTTTGACCAGTTTTCGATTGGATAAATCCCAACCGTAACACTGACGGCATAATCCATATTTTGACCGACAGGTTAAAGGAGAGCGAACTTCAACTGAAGTGACATCGGAGGTCTCGATTTGGGCTTGGATATGATTGTCGATTAAGGTTCCTTTCTTGACAATAACTTTTCCCTTAGAATTGGTGATATCAGATCCTAATACCCGACCCAAAAGTCGACGACCAAAGAATTTTTCCCGACCTTTTTCGAAACGACTGATGGTCCAAAACTTAGTAGTGCCGCAATCATCCTCATTAGTAATAGCCACGTGAGCACTGTCGACAAGGCGGCGGGTTAAATAGCCAGCGTCGGCAGTACGGAGAGCGGTGTCGGCCAAACCCTTGCGGGTGCCGCGGGCACCAGTGATGTATTCAAAAACCGAAAGACCTTCGCGAAAGTTTGATTTGGTGGGTAGCTGAACGATTTTGCCGGTAGGATCAACCATCAGACCGCGCATACCGGAAAGTTGTTTGATCTGATCCTTGCTGGCCCGCTTGATGCCGGCGTTGGAAACTACCCGAATAGGTGAATCAATATCCAGCGTGGCCCAAGTTTTTTCAGCAATGTCCTCGGTGACTTCCATCCAAATACTTTGGCAGAGGCGTTTTCGTTCGTCATTACTGATGAGACCCACTTTGAAATTGTCATTAATCTCGGCTACTCTTTTGTCGGCGGCTGATATAATTTTGTCCTTCTCGGGAAGAAAGCCACAGTCAGCCATTGACAGAGACAAACCGGAGAGGGTAAAACCGGTAAACCCAATATCCTTGAGAGCATCGATTAATTTGACGGTTTTAAGACGACCGGCGATTTCCAGAGACTGAACAATTAAATCGTTTAACGCTTTACTACCGGCCAAGGGTTGGTTAATAAATTTAAATTCGGGAGGTAAAATCGAATTAAACCAAAGGCGACCATAGGTGGTTTTAAGCAATGAACCCTGATGACGGACAACAATAAGTTGACGCAATTTAATTTTTCCTGATTGGTAGGCCAGAGTTACCTCGGCTGAATCGGCCATAATTGACAAACCCCGATAATCGGTTCCTTCAACTTTGTCCAAATCTTCTGTCTGAACCGAAGTGATGTAATAACAACCCACGGCCATTTCCTGAGAGGGAATAGAGATGGGAGAACCATCGGCTGGTTTTAATAGATTTCGGGAAGGCAGCATTAAGCGCCGAGCCTCTTTTTGGGATAACTCCGAAAGGGGCAGGTGAACTCCCATTTGGTCACCGTCAAAGTCGGCGTTAAAACCTTTACAGACACAAGGGTGAATCCGAATGGCCAGACCATCAACTAAAATCGGCTTGAAAGCTTGGATGGATAATTTATGAAGGGTGGGAGCCCGGTTTAACAAAACATAAGTATCTTTGGTCACCCGCTCAAGAATGTCATAAACTTCATTGATCCGATGATCAATGAGGTTTTTAGCACTTTTGATATTGGCGGCTAAACCGGTATTCATTAACTCGCGTAAGACAAAAGGTCGATACATCTCAAGCGCTATTTCTTTGGGAAGACCGACCTGATTTAGTTTTAATTCCGGACCAACCACTACCACAGAGCGACCGGAGTAATCAACCCGCTTGCCTAAAAGATTACGACGGAAACGACCCTTTTTGCTGCGGAGAAGGTCAGAGAGGGAACGGGGAAGGCGTTTGGTATTGTTTTTGCGTTTGTTCTTGGCACTTTTTTGGGCGTCAATCAAAATGTCCACCGATTCCTGAAGCATTCGTTTTTCGTTTCGCAAAATAATTTCGGGTGCGCCTAACTTGATTAATTTTTTAAGACGATTATTGCGGTTGATGAGACGGCGATAAAGATCGTTTAAATCGCTGGTGGCAAAACGGCCGCCAGTGAGCTGAACCATGGGACGAAGATCTGGCGGAATTACCGGAACGTTTCTTAAAACCACCCAGGCGGGGTTGATGTCTTCACCAATCAGGCCGTTTAATATCCTGATTTTGTACATAATTTTCTTTTTCTTGAGTTTGGAACTGGTTTTGGCCAATTCCTTTTTAAGTTCTTTGACGATAGCGGGAAGATTTAGTCCTTCAAGCACTTCCAATAAAGATTCGGCACCCATTTTGGCTTCGTAGAAAATATTGGCCTTAAATTGGGCTAGATAAAATTCCTCTTCGTCAGTCAGGACAGAGAGAACCCCCAACGATTTAATTTTATCTTCCAAGAAATTCATCAAACTTTGGATCCGATTTTTTTCGGCGGAGGCTTTATTTTCCAATTTTTGAACTTCCTGTTTAAGACTAACGTCACGTTCCTTTTGGGCAATTAAAAGTTGTTCGGGGTTTTTGATTTTGTTTTTTAGCTCTTTATTGTCGGTAGCAGTAGTACTTTTGGCTTTTTCAATATTGGTTTTGGTATCAGTATCAATTTGAGATTGACGTTTGGAAGAATTGGTTTCAAGATTGGAAAGCGCTTCACGGCGCCGGTCATTATTAACAGAAGTAACTAAATATTTAGTGAAATAAACAACCGATTCCAGCTCTTTTTGAGGAACATCCAGAATTACACTAATGGGTGAGGGGGTATTACGAAGATACCATAAATGAACTATTGGAGCAGCGAGACTGATATGGCCCATGCGTTCGCGCCTGACTTTGCTGGTGGTGACTTCAACGCCGCACTTATCACAAATAACACCTTTGAATCGGATTTTTTTGTATTTGCCACAGTAGCATTCATAGTCATGACTGGGACCAAAGATTTTTTCACAAAAAAGACCATCTTTTTCGGGTCGCCAGGAGCGATAATTAATGGTTTCCGGTTTTAAGACTTCACCATTGCTCCAAGAAAGAATTTCCTCGGGTGAGGCCAGTTTGATTTTGATGCCCGTAAAATCGAGCATATTTTTAAATTTAAACATCGGTTTTCTCCTCCGAATGATTTTCTTCACTAATAATGGCTTCTTTAACACCCCAAGGGGAAATATCGATAGCCAGACCGGCCAGTTCTTTGGTTAATACCTTGAAGGATTCAGGGATAGCTGGTTCAGGAATGGGTTGACCCTTAATAATAGCCTGGAAAGCATGGGTCCGACCTTCAATGTCGTCGGATTTAATGGTCAACATTTCCTGAAGAGTCTGGGCGGCCTGATGAGCCTCGAGAGCCCAAACTTCCATCTCACCTAAGCGCTGTCCACCCATGCGGGCTTTACCGCCAAGAGGTTGTTGGGTGACCAGAGAGTAGGGGCCGGTAGAACGGGCGTGGACTTTGTCGTCAACCATATGAACTAATTTGAGAATATAGCCTATACCGACAACTACCTCCTGGTCATAAGCATCACCGGTACGACCGTCAAAAAGGCGGGTTTTGCCGGTGGAAGTTAGCCCGGCTTCTTTAAGTTCGACACTAATTTGATCCTCTGAATATTTTTCAAAAACAGGAACGGCATATTTTTTACCGAGTCGGTTTCCGGCGGCAGCTAAAGTGACCTCCAGAATTTGGCCGAGGTTCATTCTGGCGATGACCGAGAGAGGTGACATAACCAAATCAACCGGAGTGCCATCGGCTAAGCGGGGCATATCATATGGGGGCATAATCCGACAAATAACTCCTTTGTTACCATGGCGGCCGGCAATTTTATCTCCCTCCTGAATCCGACGGATCTGGGCTACATAAACCTTGACCACCTTATTTACACCCGGGTCAAGTTCGTCGCCTTCATTTTTATCTAATACGTCAATTTTAATAATGACACCACCCTCACCATTGGGGACTCGGAGTGACGTGTCTTTGACTTCCCGGGCTTTTTCACCAAAAATGGCCCGCAGAAGTCTTTCTTCGGCGGTCAGTTCTTTTTCACCCCGAGGTTCGACATTGCCGACTAAAATATCATTGGGGCTGACGGTAGCACCGATCATGACGATACCATCTTCGGTCAGTTTGGCTAATTCGGCTTCAGAAACATTGGGGATATCTTTGGTTAACTCTTCACTACCTAATTTGGTTTCTACCACATTGGCCTGATATTCATAAATTTGAACACTGGTTAACACGTCCTCTTTGACCAAACGATCAGATATTAAAAAAGAATCTTCATAACCTAAACCGTCAATTGAGGCGTAGGCCACCAAAAGATTACGACCAATGGAAAGCTCACCTTCATGTGTGGCCGGACCGTCAGCGATGACTTCACCTTTTTTAACCTTGTCGCCAACATCGACCAGTACCCGATGGTTATAACAAGTACCATAGGGAGAAGTTCTGACAAACTTCTGGGTTTCATAAGTAAGATCATCGATAATGATTTTCCCGGCGTCAACATATTTGACCGTGCCGGACTTGAGGGCGACCAGAGAACGATTCATGGCTGAAGCAATGGTGGTTTCCATACCGGTACCGACAATTGGGGCTTCGGTGGTAATAAGTGGTACAGCCTGGGTCTGCATGTGAGAACCCATCAGGGCTCTGGTGGCATCGTCGTGATCAATAAAAGGAATTAGGGAAGCGGAGGTACCGACAATTTCGTTGGGAACCATATCAATATATTCAACCAACTCCAGTGGACCCTCGATGAATTCGCCCTGAAAACGGAGAGGCACCCAGTCCTGATTAATAATTCCTTTAGAATCGATTTTGATACCCAGGTGGGTAGTTCGATGGTTAAATTCATCGTCGGCATCAAGATAGACAATATCATTGCTGACTTTGAATATTTTTCCGGTTTTTTCAACTTTTCTGAAAGGGGCTAAAATAAAACCGTATTTGTCAATTTTGGCATAGAGAGCCAGATAAGTTACCAAACCGATGTTGGGACCTTCAGGAGAACGGACAGTACAAATCCGACCATATTGAGAACCATGAACGTCGCGGATAGAAAAGGCGGCCCGTTCACGGGTTAAGCCACCAACACCAATCACAGTTATCCGGCGCAACAGATCAAGCTCGGAAAGAGGATTGGTCTGATCAAGAATGGCGGATAATTGGTTGCTTCTAAAAAAAGTATTGAGAGAGGAAATTAGGGGCTGAGGATTGATCATTTGGGAAGGTTGGGGTTTTTCTTTGGTAGAAATAAGACTCATTCTTTCCTTGACCATCCGCTCAAATCTGGCCATGGCGGGGCGGAGTGCTACCTGGGCCACAATTTCACCACAGCGCCGGAGACGGCGGTTACCCAGTGAATCAATGTCGTCAAAAATTCTCTTGTCATCTTTTTGAAGCTTAATAAGGTGTTTAACGGTGGCCAGCAAATCTTCATTTTTTAAGACCCAATTGCTTTTGTCAGTATCGTTGAAATCAAAACCAAATTTTTTATTGACTTTATGGCGGCCAACATTACCCAGTTCGTAGGTACGAAGATCAAAAAAACGTTCCTGAAAAAACTTTTGGGCATTTTCCAAAACAACCGGTTCACCGGGGCGGAGTTTCCGATAAAATTCAAGAAGGGATTCTTCCTGGGTTTTGGTGGCGTCAGCGTGGAGAGTGGCTTCAATAAAGGGACCAAGTTCGGCTATAATTTGTTTGTCGGAAAAGGCGGTGGCCGCCCGAAGAATTACAGTGGCCAGAACCTTTTTTTTGCGATCGATACGGGCGAAGATGACATCTTTTTTACCAACAAAGAATTCCAACCAAGAGCCCCTAACCGGACGGATTTCGGCGTTGCAAAGAGTTTTGCCGGTAGCCGGATCGGTGGTGCCGGTAAAATAAACGCCGGGGGAGCGGACCAGTTGATTGATAACTCCCCTCTCGATACCATTAATAATGAAGGTGGCTTGGGGAGTCATGGCCGGAAGATTCAGTAAAAATACTTCTTCTTCTTTGACCAAACCGGTGCGTTTATTAGTTAATCGGGCCTTGATGATAACAGGAAGGGTGTAATTTAATCCCTTTTGGCGGGCTAGGGCCGGAGTAACATTAACTTTATCAAAGGAAACATCACCCAATTCCAAAACCCAGTTGTTGCCGGTATAGTCAGAGATTGGGGAAACGGAATGAACGGTATCAATTAAATCTTTTTTTAGAAATTCTGCCCAAGATTCTTTTTGAATAGCCAATAAGTCTAGTTGAGGAATGTCCGGATAAATTTTACCCCAGTTGACTCTTTTGGCGGAAGGCATCAAATAGTTTGAGTTGTAACGCTAACAGACGAGTTATGTACCAACCGCTCGCCGAATGTGGAACATTATATACGCATATTTTACGCAGTGCAAGAGGATGATTTTTATAGGGCGGCGCCCTTAAAATCAGGACAATTGGCCCGGTACCAATTTATGGCCCCGGAGGTACATTCGTATCTAACACCGACATTTTGCTGTGGCAGACAATCCACCCAGCCACTTTCAGGACAAGTATAATGGGTGGGGTAGTTTTGGGTTTTGGGAAATAGAAGCAGAAGGACGGCGACGGAAAGAATTACTACCATGGCAGCGAGAGGGGTAATGAGACGATTAGTTGGATTCATAAATTAAAGAAATTTAAAAGTAGAGAGAAGAGTAGATAAAATGTTTTCAAGTTTAATATCTACTTTTGGGGCAGTACTGATAATTGTTAGATTGGAATACTTGTCAGTGTCAAATTGATACCAAATAGTATTTTTTTCAGGGGAAAGATAGTCCACATCAGCAGCCGAAGCTAGAGTTGTTTCGGCAGCGTACAAACCTTTTGCCGATGAATAAGTTAATTTAATCATTTTATCGGCGAATATTGGACCAAAACCTGCTGGATCAACCACGATTGAGACAGTATAATTATTGTTGGTGTCTTTTAATTCTAGGCTAGTCTTTGGACCACCTTGACTCTTATTTTTGGGCAGTTCATCAACAACAATAAAGGTGTTGGGGTATTCGAAACTGAAACTATAGACCGAATTTTGGTATTTTTTATATCCAGTAGAGGTTTTGGTGGGGGTGAGTTTGGTGGAAGGAGTGGCTTCGCAGGCAATTTCAGTACAAATAATAAGCTGGTCGGGTTGGCAGGCGCAGGTATTGCAACCATCGGCGGCCGGAAAAGATTCGCCAATTTGGTAGGTTTTATCGTTTAGTTCACAAACAGGATTTGACTTGGTTTCAGTAGGAATTGGGGTAGGAGAAGAAACAGAAGAGGGCGGTTGACTCTTGGAAAAGCTATAAACAATAGCCGCTACCACGGCCAAAAAAGTAAGTAGTGAAAAATAAAAAAGAATTTTGAAGAAAAGAGGTGATGAGGGTGGGGAAACAGGCGGGGAAATTATTTCCGGAGGTGGCGATAGCACTTCTGGAGGTAATGGTGGAATTGGAGAACTTTGATCTAACGCCTGCGCATATTGGTCAAGCAGGGCCTGATATTGTTTTTGAAGTTCGTCATTGCCACTAGAATCAATCACAGAATAACTATGGCATGAAAAATCACGACTTGCAAGTGAACGGGGTAGGGCCTAAGATTTATTTATGAGAAAAATTTGGTTATTGACAATAGCTGTATTTTTTTTAACGGTTTCTGAAACTTTAGCTGCCGGTTTTAACTTAAAATCGATTGGGAATGTAAGTACTGACGGGAAACAAATAAGTCACTGGTGGTACACCAGTAATCAGCCAACCTTTCGGGGAGAAGCTGGGACAGGAGCCGATGTGGCAGTGGATATTGACGGGACTACATTGCAGGTAAGTACCGATAGCGCCGGAGATTGGGTGTTTACACCGACAACTTCCCTAACTGATGGCGACCATTTGGTAACACTGGCCAGTAGTGGTAGCGAAATTAAATTTACCCTGACAATCGGAGCTGCCAATGTTGATTGGAACGCGGTGCAAGCGGGAACAGGAGAAGCATTGCCGACAGTGGGAATAGCTTGGCCAACCATGGCACTTTTGGGAATGGCGGTATTTTTCCTTCTGAGTGGAGCTCGGGTGATAAGATAGCCTGATGGCAAAAGTTTTTATTAAAACCTTTGGGTGTGTTCAAAATGAGGCGGATTCGGAAAGGATAAAGGCATATTATTGGGAAAGAGGCGATAAATTGGTAGATGATTGGAAAGAGGCCGATACGGTGGTGATAAATAGTTGTGTAATCCGGGAATCAGCTGAAAACAGGGTTTATGGACTAATAAATAAAATTACGAATTACAAATTACGAATTACGAATTACAAACCAAAGATCATATTAACCGGATGTCTGGTGCCAATTGTGAAAAAGAAAATAGAAGGTGTGGATGAGATGTTGCCGATAAAAAATATTAGTTTTGATATAGAACCCCTAAGAAATAACAAAAAAGCAGCGCTAATACCAATAAGCTCCGGCTGTGATAATTATTGCTCCTATTGTATAGTCCCCTATTCCAGAGGCAGAGAAAGATCCAGACCAATGGCAGAAATATTAACGGAGGTAGACAAAACCTTGGAAAAAGGATTTAAGGAGGTGATATTGATTGGTCAAAATGTAAATTCATATCAACCGAGTTTCCCAAAGTTACTAGAAATGGTAGCTCTAAAAAAATTAAAAAAAATATCGTTTATCAGCAGTAACCCCTGGGATTTTTCAGATGAACTGATTGACGTCATTTCTAAATATAAAAATATTAACCGCTTAATTCACCTGCCTTTTCAATCAGGTGATGATGAAATCTTAAAAAAAATGAACCGAAAATATACCCAAAAGGATTATCTTGGATTAGTTAAGAGGATCAGATCTCAGATCTCAGATGTCAGATTTAGTACGGATATAATTGTGGGCTTTCCTGGAGAAGGTGAGACGGCGTTTCAAAACACAGTTTCGGTCTGCAAAAAGGTCATATTTGATATTGCTTATATAAACAAATACAGTCCCCGACAGGGAACGGTCTCGGCCAAACTATATAAAGACGACGTGCCAATGGCAGAAAAGAAAAGACGGTGGGTGATATTAAATAATTTGGTAAATATAAAATCAGAGTAGGTGGTGAGAGGATAAATAGCGGTGAGCGAGAAAAACAGCGGCAATGTGTTCGGAACTTTTAATAGGACAACTTCTAGTTCCGAGAGAATTGTAGATACCTAAAAAGGGGTGCTTGATTAACTTTAAATTAAGATTTTTTTCTTCTTCATCGTCAAGTACCGGCAATGAAACCTGACGGCAGTTTAATGCTAAGAAGATGGTGCAAAAATGGTTTGTTTCGTTGGGTAAATCGTAGTATTGTCCGAGATTAATAAATTTTTTACTTTGGTAACCACTTTCTTCGAAAAGTTCGGCTTTGGCGGTTTGCAGTTGAGTTTTTCCGGTTTTTATCCCGCCGGCAATATTTTCAGTAACTTGATTTTTTATTGTATAACGGTATTGAGAAATGAGTAAAATATTTTTATTTTGGTCTAGGGCAACTACAATTACACTAG
>Ga0100393_10001322_pt1 | contig 25415 bp, 24 predicted proteins | sample CryGeymeta201517_FD_81546 | JGI IMG/M metagenome (GOLD analysis project Ga0100393, IMG submission 81546) | Groundwater microbial communities from Crystal Geyser aquifers in Utah, USA - Crystal Geyser metaG 2015-17 | ecosystem: Environmental > Aquatic > Deep subsurface > Groundwater | place... | reverse complement strand
TGGCGGCCGCGTTCACGGAAGGCATATTCAATTTCACCGTTATTTGTAAAATAGATACCCTCATCTTCCTTTTCAAGTAAAAATAGGGAGGGCTCAGTGGTTTGATGGAAGAAGGTAAGCTTACTGCTGTGCTCGGAATTGATGGTATCCCCCTTAATAAAATAATCCCGGATTTGAATTTCCCCACTCTTCCATGATTTCTCTTGCTCATTGCTCGCCTTTAAAAATGCCAGCAAGGAATCATGCTGGGCATGCAGGTGAATGGAATGGAAAAGAAGAAAAATAAATAGCAGTTTATACATGTTATTTTTTTCCCTTGGAAGCACCCAAACGGTAGGTCATTGGCAGCATATTTCCATATTTTTTCAAACGGAATTTACCTTTTTCAAATTCATTCATCTTTTTAAAAATCTCATAAGGAGAATAATCATATTCCGTAAAATCATCGATTTGAAGCCCGGCATTTATTAGTGCCTGAATCACTTCCGACAAACCATGATTCCAAGAAATAAAGTCGGCGCGCATCTCAGAATCTTTTGCCGCATAATTTCCTTCAAGGGTTTCTATGATAGGAGCATCGTTCAAATAAGGGTAGGCAATCTTCTGCTGAGCATCATCAAACATCCAGATTACCGGATGAAACTCAGCAAAGACAAGTCGCCCTTTCGCCTTCATAAAATGATTCACCGTTTTCGCCCATTTATTGATGTCTGGTAACCAGCCAATGGTGCCATAAGAAGTAAAAACGATATCGAACTTTTCCTTCAAGACTTTTTTCAATCCATAGACATCGCAGCAGATAAAGCGGGCATCGAGTCCTAATTCATCATTTAATGAATGTGCCAGATGGATGGCTGTTTCGGATAAATCTACACCAGTAACCTTGGCTCCTTTCCGAGCTAGGGAGAGCGTATCTTGTCCGAAATGACATTGCAAATGCAGAATTTTCTTTCCTTTTACATCGCCCAATAATTCCAGCTCAATTGGTTTTAGGGAGTTTTTTCCATCGCGAAAGGCATCCATCTCATAGAAGTCGGATTTGATATTGGATTCTGCCCACTTGTTCCAGGATGTTTTATTCAGTTCGAGGTAGTCTTTTTCTGGTTTCATGTTTTTAACTCATTTTAATCTAGGATACAATCATACACCAAATGCCGCAATGCTTTGGTAACCTTGCGTTCATCTTCGGATAGGAATTCGATCAGGTCGTTTATGAATAAGAAATTAGGACTTTGCATTGTTCGCTGGGGTGTTACAAATTGAGCGGAAAATGTTGGTCCAATAAATGCCGCCATAATTTTGGCCAAGTCGTACAATGACGGTTTTTTTGTCTGGGCGGATATAAATGTATTGTCCTAAATGTCCATCAGCATAAATTTCCCCTTGCATTGGCATCCACCATTGGTATTGATAAAATAGTGCGGCCCCATTGCTTGAATCGCGGGCATAAGTTTGTTGGATCCAAGTTCGAGGGATGACCTGCTTGCCTTTCCACTCGCCATTATGGATCATCAGCATACCAATCTTGGCAAAATCACGTGCTCTTGCATTGATGCAACAAAAGGCCTTTTCGATGCCATCCACTTCGTCAATACTCCAGGTTGCCGGATATTCCATACCAAGGGGTTTCCATATTTTCTCTTCTAAATAGGCGCTTAGCGTTTTGTCTTTTAAGGCGCGTTTAAGCACAAGACCAAGGAGCTGGGTTGTGGCACTTTGATACTCAAATTTGCTATTTGGATTCTTCTTTGATTTCAGCTTAAGGGTATTGCGCTCCAAGTTTCGACCATAATAAAACTTGGGGGTTTTTGAGAATGGATTGATATAGCTCTCTTTAAAATCGAGGTCGGCCGTCATTTGAAGGAGGTCGATGATTTTCATGCTTTCAAAGCCTCGTCCGGCCATTTCTGGCACATAGTGAAGTACGGTGTCCTGAACGGAATGGATGAGTCCGTCTTCAATGGCACAGCCCACCAGCAAAGAAACGATGGATTTAGCCATGGAAAAGGAGGTGGTTATTGAACTATCGGCATAGCCATTAAAATAGGATTCGTACTGAATACTGTCGTTCTGTATGATTAAAAATGCCACTGTCTTGCTGCTTGGCAATAGTTTTTCGAGATCGACAGAGTCTTGCCCCATTCGCAGAAATTGAGCGTACTGCGGACTTTGCGCATAGGGAATGGGTGTAACTGAGGTGTCGTTTAGCACCACGCGCTCGGGAAATATTTGGTGGTCAGTAATATCGGCAGTAAAATACCAGATTGAGCGGCCCACATGGCAAGCACTGATAGAAAGCGTGCAGAATAAGACAACATAAAGGGATTGACGCCAGCCAAAATTTTTCATGGCTTGAATTTCGGTAATTCTCTTTAAAGAACAAGTAATGATTTCTTATCTTTCCCCCATGAAAGTGGGAAAAAAGAGCCTGATAGTAATGCTATTGGCGATGATAGCAATTCTTGTTCTTCGCTTGCTCATTGCGGATAGCGATAAAACGCTCACTTGGGACGTATTCGGCTATTACCTCTACCTGCCCGCCTATTTTATTTATGGCGACTTAAGCCTCCAAAATATGGATTGGGTGAATCAGATTATGGAAACCTACCATGTGTCTGGCACCTTATATCAGGCCATTCAGATTGATTCTGGCAATTGGGTGATGCGTTATCCAGGCGGTTTGGCCTTGTTAAATGCGCCTTTCTTTTTTATAGCAGATGCCTTAGCTTCCCCAATGGGCTTTGCCCGTGATGGGTTTTCTGTGCCCTACCAGATGGCCTGGATCATTGGAGGGATATTTTATGCCTTTGTCGGATTGATTTATGCGAGAAAGCTGCTGCTACAATTTTTCTCAGATGAATGGACTGCCCTTCTGCTCTTACTCATCGTCTTTGCTACGAATTATTTAGAACAGGCCACTTTTAGCAATCCGCTTGCTCATAACTACCTCTTTGCTCTTTATGCACTTGTTCTTTATTTGGTGAGTAAATGGAAGGACATCATCCACTGGAAAAGTGCATTGGCGGTTGGTCTGCTCGGCGGACTCATTGCCATGTGCCGTCCGAATGAAATTCTTATCATCCTTATTCCTGTCCTATGGAAATGTTCTCCTTGGAGCAATTCATTGGCGTATGGAGATTTCTTGAAAAAGAATGCAGTGGCAATTGGGGCAGCAGGTCTTGGGTTATTTGTTGGCGGCTTTCCTCAAATGCTCTATTGGCATTCGGTAAGTGGTGAGTGGTTTTTCTATTCCTACCAAGACAATGGCGTAGGCTTCGATTTCGATCGTCCGCATTTGCTTAATTTCCTATTTTCATTCCGTAAAGGCTGGTATATCTATACACCAATAATGCTCTTGGCCACGCTTGGTTTTATTCAGCTCTACAAGTCCAACCGAAAATTATTTATTCCTCTCTTCAGCTTTTTCCTACTCAACCTCTATATCGTTGCCTCTTGGTCTGTTTGGTGGTATGGAGGGGGAAGTTATAGTTCGCGTTCTATGGTGCCTGCTTACCTGATTATGGCCTTTCCATTAGGTTATCTTCTGATATGGTTGAAGCAAAAAGGCAAAGGGGTATGGACAGGCACAGTGTTTTTGATTTCAGCTATGATGCTCTTGAACCTTTTTCAGTTCTGGCAATTTAATGCAAAGATTATCGACCCGGAGCGCATGACAGCTGATTATTATTGGAGCGTATTTGGCAAAACCTCGGTACCGGAAGGAGCTGAGCAGCTTCTCCTTGTGGAGCGCCAAACCACAGCCATTGAAAAGATGCCGGAAGACACCAGCCACTTATCCCGCTCAGTATTGCATGAAGTGTGGCTAGGCACCACGGCAGACCAAGACAACAGAGTACAGCTTGAATGGCCCGATGAAAGCTTGGAGGCTGTGGCATTTATGGATGAGAGTCATCCTTTTACCAATGCATTTGAGCTAGGGTATACTGAAATTACAGATAAGGAATACGCCTGGCTGAAAATCAATACCACCATCTATATCCCAGACTCAGTAGAGGCGGAAGCACCTATGTTGGTGACCCAGTTTAATTATAAAGACAAGCCCTATAAATATACCACCACAGAATACCTTGGTCCGCAAATAAAGAAGGGCGAATGGCAGACAATCAGCATGGATTACATGACTCCAGAGGTGCGTACAAAGAAGGATAGGTTGAAAGTGTATTTGTGGTACCGAGGAAAGGACCCAGTCTATGCACGAAGTTTGGAAATTATTAAATATGAACCTAAGCGTCCTTAAGCGCTTCTTTCACTTCTTGCACCACGGCAATATCAGCGGGTGCCCAATCCAGAATGCCTAAATCGGCTGCTTTGAGCCACTTCATGCTGGCATGTTCCTGCAAGTGTATTTCCCCATAAATGATTTCTGCAAAATAGGGACGAAGTTCAATCGTTTGGTTTTCGTATTCCCAGCTAACAGTATTCAGGCGCATGACAAGTCGGATATTCACCATGAGCTCCTCTTCAATTTCTCTGATAAGGGCTTCTTGATCACTTTCATGCCCTTCGATTTTTCCTCCGGGAAATTCCCATAGCCCAGCATTCAACTGCTCGGCTCCACGCTGAACTGCGAGAACCAATCCCTCTGAAACAATTACAGCACAAACAACGGGAATAATGGGCTTTTGCATATTAGGGTTCAAGGATGCGCATTCGTAGGTCTCCGATACGCGCATATTCTAGGCTAAGAATATGAAATTCAAAATTATCAATCACTAGGGTTTCTCCTTTTTCCGGAAGACTTTCATAGCGCGAAATGATATACCCACCTAAGGTTTCATAATCACCATCAGGGAGGTTGAAATCGTATACCTCATTCAAATAATCCACCTCCAAACGGGCAGATAGCTTAAACTCGGTATCGGAAATTTTCTCCTCAGTGAGTTTTTCTATATCGTGTTCGTCTTCTATCTCCCCAAAAATTTCTTCGAGAATATCTTCAATGGTGACTATACCTGCCGTTCCGCCAAACTCATCTACGACAACCGCCAAGCTTTTTCTGTTGGCAGTAAATTTCTTGAGCAACTCATTCGCAGGCATCGCCTCGGTAGCTATCACAATTGGTATTAAACTAGACTTGATACTTTCTGGCTTATGGAAGAGGTCAACCTGGTGCACATAGCCAATGATATTATCGACGGTTTCCTTGTATACGAGCACTTTGGAATGTCTATTTTCTATAAAAGTATCCCAAAGCTCTTCCATGCTATCGTTTAACTCAACAGCCACTACTTCGTTTCTCGGAACCATACACTGGCGTACCTTAACTTGGTCGAAATCCAGGGCATTTTTAAATACTTCCGTATCCAGCTCCGAATCCTCTTCGGTGTCCATATTAACACTCTCTGAGATATAATGGTCGAGGTCAACCTTTGTGAAAAGCAACTCTTCTTGGCCATTATCTCCACCAGGAATCATCTTTAAAAAACGTTCGGCTAACCAGTTAACAGTGCTTACCACCGGTAAAAGAATATAATAAACTAGCTGAAAGGGGAAGATCATGGTAGGCAGCAGAGTGTCGGCATTTTGATTGAAAATCACCTTTGGAAGAAATTCTGCAAAGACCAAGATCAGGAGGGTGGAGATGGTTGTTTGTATAAGTAAATCAAATAACTCATACGACGACCATGGAGCCCCAGCAAACCATTCGCGTAATATCCCTTCCATAAAGATACCATAGATAACAAGCGCCACGTTATTGGCCACAAGCACTGTGCTAATGAAGCGAGAGGGTCTCTTTAAATATTTGGAAAGTATGCGTCCCCAAAGTATGCCCTGCTTGTTTTTAAGCTCGATGCGTAGTTTGTTGGAAGAAAGGAAAGCGATCTCTATGCCTGAGAAGAAGGCCGAGAGAATAAGCATGGATAATATGATGAGTCCCGAATGACTGTCCATTGATGCGTATAACAGCACAAATTACCGCCTTTTTTTTGGCTTTGCGTTTTTTCTGCCTGCTTTTCTTTTTAGGAAGAGAAGAGAGAAGCAGACAATGGCAAATATATAGAAGACAAAGAATTTGGAATGTTCGCTTCCTTCATCTATCCATACCCATGTGCCAACGATGAGCGACAAGCTTGCGAGCACAATCCAGGCTATTCTATTTACTTTCTTCATCTACACTGATGGTGCCTTTTACCTTGAATATTTTGTATTCCGAAAAGTCTTGATTGGCTTCAAAGCCTTCGCCAAAAATAATGTTTTCCGGTGTGGTGATTTTCACGAACTCATCGGTATGGATTTTTCCTGTGTTTTGGTCCCAGATGAGTTTGTCGGTATTCAGCTTTTCTTGCTTGTTGTTGACCACGCGTACATCATTCCGTAGTTCTACAATTTTCTTGCTATCGTAGGAGATCCCGTATTTCGACTTCAATGAATTCTCAACTTTTCCGTTTGCACCATAGAAGTAGGCTGTAATTCCTTGGTCGAAGATGGTGAATGGTTCTTCTACTGGATGCCGCTCAAGTGTCGGGGCATAAATAATCGCCTTGAGAGAACCGGAGTCGCTATAGTGCATTTCGACATTCTCAGCAGTTTCAGTAAAAAAGGTGTCGTTCAGTATCTTTTCCACTTTTTCCTTCTCCGCACTCATGTCGCAGGACCCAAAGAAAAGGGCATAAAAAAGCCCGAAAAGCATGGCTTTATATCCAGTTCTGAATAGCGATACTTTTCGGGCTTTGATTGACATAAGTCTAATTATTCTACAAATCTAACCTTGGTGCTCAAGTTCGGGTAGCATTTCAAGGTATAAGTTGATCCTTCTGTGATACCCAAGAAGAATGCCTTGTCTTTTTTCGGGAAGTATTGACTATAGGTAGCAATACGTCTGTTTGCCGCACCCGCAATACCTGAGTCAACCGCTTTGGCCTTGATGTATTGGTCGACAACTACCCAGTAGATAGCCGAAGCATCGAAGTCTTTGCAAGCACCTGCTGCTTGCAAGTATGAGTCACCAATCAAGATATAGGCTTCACCCTTGTTCGGGTCAATGGCCAATGCTTTGTCGGCATAATTTTTTACCTGGCTGATATTTCTGTTGATGAGAGCAATTTTTGCCATGGTAATATAGTCGTTGACCTTCTTGGCGTTTTCCTTCTCATTGTCTATCGCTTTCTGGTAAGCTTCCAGCGCTTTGCTATAGTTTTTCTTCGCTCTGAATGCATTGGCCAAGTTACGGTAACCAAGTGCGTCAGGGTTAAGTTTAAGGTAAGCTTCAGACACTTTGAAGTACAAATCCGTATTGGTACATTTTGCATTGTTTAAGAAGAGAAGGATTTTCTCCATCAATTCCACATTCGTTGGGTCGGCCTCAAATTTTGGGTTATAAATGGCAGCAAGTGAAGGACAATCAAGATATGCAGCAGCAAGGCTGTTTAAGTTTTCTTGTGCCACATCCCAGGCCTCCTTTACGGTATAAACGGAAGTGATATTTGTTTCCGTAATTGGTTTATCCACGGTGATATCAATACTATCGATATTGGTGATGGTATATCTAGGACTGCTATAAGATGGCTTGAGGGTAAAGACCAATCCTTCTTCCAAATCACTTGCATCTTCAGAGGTAAAAGTATTTTCAAGCACATTATTGATTTTGAAATTGCCTCGGTAAAGGCCCAGTTTGATACTGCCTTCTGGGTTTTTGATGTTATAGTCAACAATCTCAGTAAGTGTTTCGTAGGCTTTTAGGATATCTTCTTTGCTGCGTTTTCCATTTTTCTCAAGTAGGGTGAGTGTTCTGAAATAGGCAACAATCAAATTGTCTTCACTGGCATTTCCATCAAGTTTAATGGCTTCTTCGATAAGTTTTAATCCCGCTTCAGGGTTATTCTTGTCGAGTTCCAAAAGCGATTTCCCCCACTTTCCTTTCACATATCCTTCTCTCCCAAAATATTTAATACGGTTGGTATAAATCATACCAATGGTGTCGAGTAGGGCTTTTTTCTTTGGTTCTTCTTTCGCCTGTTCGTATTTCCATTCGTAGATTTCTATTCCATCGACATAGGTTTGCTCGCGAAAACATGGAGCGTTATGAAACACGTATAACCAAGCTTCATTGGCCGCTTCGAATCTTTTGAATCTTACATCCTCATGCATCAAAGAATAGTTGCGCAAGGTGAGCGCACTGTCTACCCCATTCGGATTGCAACCTTCTACTTGTGCAGAGCTCTTGCCTCCCATCATTAGGGCGATAAGGAGTAGAATTGGAGAATAAAATCTAATCATCTTTTTGGTCATTTCCTTACTGTATTTTGCGTTTGTTAAACCATTTATCGTTAAGTGATACACCGACCACAAATCGCCAATAGTTTTCTTGTATTAAGTTGTTTGTTAAGGTTCCTCTTTGGAAATATTCCACCGCAATATCTAAGCTGGAAAATACGGTTTCATATTTAAACTCTTCATTAACAGTTCGTGTTCTTAATGGTATACCCATGCCAAAACTGATGCCAAGATCAGTAATGTCGGTATTATCGAAGTTCATATAGGTCTTTCCATAACGGGCTCCAAAACGGTATTCGGTTTTGGCCAAGAAGAAAATCTTCTCATTAAAGAAGTCGGTGGATGGGCGGAATGCGAAGCCTATACTTCCCTGCCATGCGTCTTGTAAGTTCTGGGTTTCGAATGGGGATGAAAACTCGGTCCAGCGCTGCATGCGGTAGTCGAGTGCCAGTCGCCATCTTCCTGTCCCTTCAGAGAGTACATACCCTACGCCAAAGGTGCTTGGTAATGTCGTTTTGCCGGTTTGTGATTCATCTAAGAGTACAGTATCTAAAACAAATTCATTTGAGCCAGAAAGGACATAGGTTCTGGCGTAGAACGTTCTGTCGTTATTTATTTTTGATGATAAAGAGTAGGTAGCTCCAAAATTATGCTTGAGGTAGCTTGAATCTTTCCGCACGATGTTTTTCTGCAACAGAGAATCATAAAAGCTGCGTTCTTTCACGCGCAACTGCTTGGTCCAGTACTGGGCTCCACCTTCGTATTGAAAGCCATGAACATAGTCGATGGAACTTTCACGGTAGTTTTGTTCTGGCGACGACGCGCTGTATTCAATCGAACGCGCTAAATCTGTTTGTCCATGAAGAAAAGAAGCTTGTAAGCCAAGGCTGAACTTATTGCCAAAGCTTTTTCCTGTTCCTAAAAAATAGCGGGTGATGCTTCCTTTTCCGCTGAGAATATCGGTATAGCCACCTTCAGACTCGTCATGCTTAAAAACGATATTATAGCCTAAGCTGCTGTATGGAGTTGCGCCAAATACGAAACCCCAGGTTTTGTTTTTATTGACTTGAAATCCAAGTGTCAGGTAGTTTAATGCCGCTCCATTGGTTTTAAGGCTCTGGGTTCCTTGGGCAATGGTTCCAAAATAACTTTGTGCACCAAACTTAAAATTAGTTTTGTTCAATGCACTGTAGGATGCTGGATTGACCATATACATGTTCAGGGGATCTCGCATGCCAATGCCCGTTTGTCCCATTCCTTGCTGGTCTGCAAAGCCAGGATAGAAGGTTTGTCCCATACCAAATCGTGAGTAGGGTGATGAGCTAAGAAGCTGCGCCTGCAAGGAGTTCGCGCAAAATAGCGTTAGGATAAAAACGAAGAATGAGGCTTTACGCATTGAGCGATTGCTTATAGTTTTGAATAGTGTTCAATCCGATCAGCACCAGATTTGGCGCTGCAAATATGTCCTTTTTAAGGTTCTTCTCAAAGAAGGGAGAGTCTCCTCCGGTTATTAGCACCCTTAAATTGGGATATTTTTCGGTGTATAAATCTATTTGTCGGCCAAGTTCCCCTAAAACGCCTTGCTTCACGCCTTGGAGCATGCTGGTTTTGGTACTGTCTCCAAGATGGCCTTCTAGGTCCTCCCATTCTAACTCCGGAAGTTTACCTGTAAATTCATGCATGGCTTTTAATCGCATTTTTATTCCCGGACTAATCGCTCCTCCATGATAATTTCCTTCTTGGTCAAGCAGTTCATACGTTATACAGGTGCCGGCATCTATAACCAAACATGCGGTGTCTGGAAATAGATGGTGGGCCCCGCATACCGCCGCTAAACGATCTCTACCCAAGGTAGACGGAGTCTTATAGCGAATGGTTACAGGTAACGCATCAAATACATCAAGTACTTGGTAACTAAAGCCCAGTTCTTTTTCATCCGGAATGGCGTGTACACTAGAAATAAACCAGTGGATGGAAGGATGATGGACATGTGCTTTTTGCAAAACCGCCCATTCGCCATAGGAAATTCTGCCGCTTTCAAGTAAGGTATTGTCTTGAAAAACCGCCCATTTCACTGCGCTATTTCCTATATCGATGATGCCGTTCATGCGTCTATCCACTGTATTTCTTTGATGGAATATTGTTTGACCTCTCCCTCTTCTTCCACTTCTAATCGTCCCCATTGGTCGACCCCCTTTACCCTTCCCTTGAATAAACGTCCATTTGACTGAAAGGTTGTGATACTTCCATAAAAGAGCAAGTTCTCGTGGTATTCCTGCCAAATACGCCACTCTTCGGGCAAGGAGGCCAATTGCCATTCGAGTTGAGATATCAAAGAATCATACACTTTTTTTAGTGGAATTAGCTGATTGGTAAAGCTACGCAAAGAAGCGGCTTTGGTAAGTGGGCCAAAATTTTCCTGGTTCACATTTATACCTATTCCAATGATGCTGCTGGCTAGGAGGCTGCCTTGCACGCTGTTTTCAATCAATATGCCGGCGAGCTTTCTCCCTTCATGGTAAATATCATTTGGCCATTTAATGGAGGCTTTTGGTAGGAAGAATTTAATGGTATGAAGCACCGCCAATGAAACTGCCATATTCACCAAAAATTGTTTTTCGGCAGGGATTTGCAATTCAAGGGCAAGACTCATGTAAATATTTTCTCCGGATTCACCTTGCCATAATTGTCCCATTTGTCCTTTCCCGGCCGACTGAAAATCTGCGCGGATTGCTGTGCCATGACTGATGTCACCTGCTTCAAAGAGCTGTCTTGCCAACTCATTTGTTGAGCTGAGTTCAGCATAATGAAGCGTGATGGTCTTGAAGCTTCGGATATAGGGAAGAGAGTTCGTCAAAAAATTGCCGTAATTTGCGCACAAAAATAAGGCTTCTACGCTATGGCGAAAAATAAGAGTATAGATTCAGCAAGATTGTTGGCAGATGTGATTGTAAAAGGGATGGAAGAGAAGAAGGGAAAAGACATCGTGCTGATCGACTTGCGTGAAGTCAAAGGCGCAGTCACCGACTTCTTTGTAATCTGTGAAGGAGAAAGCGACAGACAGGTACAAGCCATCGCTCATTCTGTGGATGATTTCGTAGAAAAAGAATTGAGTGAAGACCCTTACCACAAAGAAGGATTTGAAAACTCAGAGTGGATTTTGCTCGACTATGTGAATGTGGTTGCCCATATCTTCATGCCCGAAAAGCGAGAATTTTTCGCACTCGAAGAACTTTGGGGCGACGGAGAAATCACCCGCTACTAAAAATTCGGCGAGAAGTCGTGGCCTTTATAATGGTCATGGATAATCTGAACGGCCTCCTCTGGTGAATCGGCAAGCTTAAATAGATATAAGTCACCTGGACTTACCGTTTTTTCCTTTTCCAGCATTGTTTGCTGAATCCAATCGATTAAGCCTCCCCAAAAGTCTTTGCCCATCAATACAATGGGAAAGGGATGGATTTTCTGTGTTTGGATGAGTGTCAAGGCTTCGAAGAGTTCATCCATGGTGCCAAAGCCGCCAGGGAATACGACAAAGGCCTGGGCATATTTTACAAGCATCACCTTGCGCACAAAGAAATAGTCGAAATGAATGAGCTTGTCGCGGTCAATAAAGTCATTGGCCTTGGTTTCGAAAGGCAGATCAATATTCACCCCTATAGATTTTCCTCCAGCACGATTCGCTCCCTTGTTTCCCGCTTCCATGATGCCGGGGCCTCCGCCAGTCATAACACCAAAGCCCGACTTGGCCAATAAATACCCTGTTTCTTCGGCCATCTTATAATGCGGACTATTCTCTGGTGTACGCGCGGATCCAAATAATGATACGCTTGGTCCAATTTCGCTTAGTCTTTCAAAACCCTTGACAAACTCTGCCATAATTTTGAATACTTGCCAAGAATCGGTGATTTTCATCACGGGCCATGATTTGTCTTTTTCAGTCATTTTTGATTTTTGATTTGTGAATTGTGAATTGTGATTTGTGAATTGTGATTTGTGATTTGTGATTTGTGATTTGTGATTTGGTCTCGATAGCTATCGATATGGAATTTGGAATTTGTTTACCTTCAACTCCCAATTTAAGGGAATTTGCTGGATTAATTTTGATTTCTTGGGGGCTCATTATGCTTTACTAAGCTGTACCTTCTCTTAATGTTCAGACGCGGGCGGTCAGGGTAGCGTAAGGTGGTGCTTGATTCTTGGCAGGTACGCGATTTATCGCGTACTCATTTATGTCGCCAGTTAAACCACCTCTACTTGTCTCCCAGAACCCGATAGCCACAATCCAAACCAGGTTATCATTCCATTCACTAACAAGATTTCATAACCAAATTCATAGCCCAAGCGCTCTGGTGATTCGAGGGCTATGAGATAAGAAAGGACTGGCGCAAGAATGCAAATTAAGGGAGTCCATGCATCGTTTACTTTTCGCTTACTAAACATGCCAAAAGCAAATAAACCAAGCAATGGTCCGTAAGTATAGGCAGCGACCTTAAAGATGGTATTGATTAAACTGTCGTCATGAAATTGGCGGGTAATGATGATGATGAGCACGGTGATGATGGAAAAGCCGACATGTACTTTCTTACGAAGTGGCTCTTGCTGATTGATATCTTTCTTTTCAATTCCCAATATATCGATACAAAAGGAGGTGGTTAAGGCAGTCAGTGCAGAGTCGGCACTTGAATAGGCGGCAGCAACGAGTCCCAATACGAAGAAAACACCAACCATTGGATGGAGGGTTCCTCCGGTGGCAATAAATCCGAAGAGGTCGTCGCCTTTCGCTGGGATGTCCAAGCCTTTTTGCTGGGCATAGAGGAAGAGTAAGGCGCCTAGACCGAGGAATAAAATATTCGCAAAAATGAGCACCACCGAGAAGCTTAGCATGTTCTTCTGGGCTTCGCCAATATTCTTGCAGGTGAGGTTTTTTTGCATCATGTCCTGATCGAGACCCGTCATTACAAGGGCGATTAAGGCTCCGGAAAGGAACTGTTTAAAGAAATAGCGCGGGTCACCAGGATTATCAAAAAAGAATATTTGGGAGTAGTCTGAATCGACCACCCGACGGAACATTTCAGTATTGCTCCAGTCCAATTCCTGACCTATCCATAAAATGGTAGAAATAAGCGCCAAGAGCATAAAGGCAGTTTGAAAGGTATCCGTCCATACAATGGTTTTAATCCCTGCCCGAAAAGTATAGAGCCACACCAAAAGAATGCTCCCGCAAACGGTTGCCCAGAAAGGAATTCCCAAATCATCGAATAGCACCAGTTGCAGCACATTCACTACCAAGTACATGCGTAATGCAGAGCCCATCAACCGGGAGAGCAAGAAAAAGGCCGAGCCGGTTTTATACGACCTGGGTCCCATGCGGCTTTCGAGAAAGGTATAGATGGTAGTAAGTTTCAGTCGGTAATACATGGGCATTAAGACCAGTGCGATGAGCAGATAGCCTGGTAGGTAGCCCAACACCATTTGCATATAAGAGAACTGCCGTGTTTCCACCCAGCCCGGAACGGAGATGAAGGTTACACCAGATAAGGAGGCGCCTATCATGCCGAATGCCACCAGTTTCCACGAGGAATTTCTATTCGCGGTGAAGTAGGTAGCATTCGTGGCTCCTCTTGAGGTATACTGGGAGATACCGAATAAAAGGAGAAAGTAGCCAATGAGGCAGGAGAGGATTAATGCAGTGTCCATTCTTCATGCAAATAAGCTAAAAGCAGAACAAGGCCAAAATCTGTTTTGTCAAAATGGCTTTATCCCGTGCATATTTCATAGTTTTGAAAGCCTTAAAGCAAATCCATGTCAGTAAAGATTCAAAGCAGTAAGAATAGTACAAGTGCACCCAATGAAGCGGTTCTTCTCCTCGTTAAGAAAAACCAAAAATGGGAAGAATTGGGCTTCGACAAAGAAGCCATCGCCTATATCAAAGGCCAATTGAAGAAAGAAATAACGCTGATATCGGTAGGTACATTAGGCAGTGTAAAGGCCTTGGCCCTCGATTTAGGAGAAAAAGACAGCATCAAGCGCCGCGAGAATTTCCGTAAGCTAGGAGCCAATTTCTGCGGCTTAGTGAATGCCGGAGGAATAGATACCGCGCGCATCATCGATTATACTGATTCAGCTACCGACTGGTATGATATCGCCGAAGGATTATCATTGGCTAACTACCAATTTATCAAATACCGCAAAGACGCGAAAAAAGAATTAAACAGTCTGAATGCATTGGCTATTCAAGGCAAGCATGCTACAGATGAAGCTATTCATAAATTAAACTGTACGGTTGATTCCGTGTTCTGGGCCCGTGACTTGGTCAACGAACCAGTCATCACCCTCGATGCTTTGCGCTTGGCTGCAGAGGCAGAATTGCGCGGAAAAGAAGTCGGAATTAAGGTGGAAGTCCTCAATAAAACGAAACTAGAAGCCCTAAAATTTGGCGGATTATTGGCGGTGAATAGCGGAAGTCAGACTCCTCCAACTTTCACCATCATGGAATACAAACCAAAGAAGTCGGTGAACAAAAAGCCGATTGTTTTGGTAGGAAAAGGAGTAGTATATGATACAGGAGGTTTGAGTTTGAAGCCAACTGCAGGCATGGATACCATGAAATGCGATATGGCTGGAGCCGCTGCGGTGATGGCCGCCATTTACGGGGCAGCAAGCATGGAGTTACCTGTTCATGTGGTCGCTTTAATTCCTGCAACGGATAATCGTCCGGGGGAGATGGCCTATACTCCAGGCGATGTGATTACGATGTACAACGGACTCACCGTTGAAGTATTAAATACCGATGCAGAAGGCCGTATGATTTTAGCCGATGCTTTGTCTTATGCCGGAAAATACGATCCAGAAGTGGTGATGGATTTTGCGACATTAACTGGAGCAGCAGCTGCCGCAATCGGACAATATGGTATCGTATGTATGGGTACAGCGGATGAAAAGGTGAAATCGGGTATGAAAACCAGCGGAGATAACGTGTATGAGCGCTTGGTAGAGTTTCCATTCTGGGACGAATACAAGGAGCTGTTGAAGAGTGATATTGCCGACTTAAAAAACATTGGTGGACCCGTTGGTGGTGCAATTACGGCGGGAAAATTTTTAGAACATTTTACTAGCTACCCATGGATGCATTTCGACATCGCAGGGCCGGCCTATATCAAAGGAAATGACTCATACCGAGGCAAAAATGGAACGGGGTCAGCAGTACGCTTTCTCCTCGACTACCTCGAAAACAGAACGAAATAATGAGCAAGGAACAAATCAAGGTCGCCATAAGTATGGGCGATTATAATGGGATAGGTATTGAGGTGATTTTGAAGGCCTTGAGCAATCCGAAAATTACGGAGCTATGTACACCTTGTATCTATGCAGCCCCGAAGGTTATTACTTTCTATAAGAAGCTGCTCAATCTGCATGAGTTGAATCTGTTCTTCGCTAAATCGGCAGAGCAGGTAAGTGCCCGCAAGGTAAATTTGGTGACATGCTGGGAAGAAGAAACGACCATTGAACCAGGATCACCCTCAGAAGAAGCCGGTGAGTATGCTTTCAAGGCCTTGGAAAGGGCCACAGCAGATGTTAAGGCAGGTTTGATGGATGTACTCGTAACGGCTCCTTTGGATAAATCCACGGTTAACCGGGTCGACAGACCATTCAGTGGGCATACGGAATACTTGGCAGAAACTGATCAAGCGGGTCGGCATATGATGCTCCTTGTCTGTGATGAATTGCGTGTTGGCTTAGTAACGGGTCATGTTCCTTTGAAGGATGTGTCGAGCAAGATTAGTAAGGAGAAGATTATAGAATCAATCAGCATGCTCAATGATACACTGAGATCTGATTTTGGCATCACTACACCACGAATTGCTGTTTTAGGGTTAAACCCTCATGCAGGAGATAATGGTCTTTTAGGAGAAGAAGAGAGTCAGTTCATTATTCCCGCGGTTAAGGAAGCGATAGAAGCAGGGGTTTATGCTTTTGGTCCCTATCCTGCAGATGGGTTTTTTGGTACTGAAGAATTCCGCAAGTTTGACGCAGTTTTGGCAATGTACCACGACCAAGGTTTGGTACCATTTAAGCTTTTGGGCTTCGAAGACGGGGTGAATTATACCGCCGGACTGTCTTTCGTACGTACCTCCCCCGACCATGGAACGGCATATGCCATTGCGGGCCAGGGATCGGCTATTGAAGCAAGCCTTCGAAACGCTATCTATCTCGCGATAGACTTGCATAAACGCAGAAAACAGATTGCTGATATGAGTGAAAACCCATTGAGGTTCAGTCCACTAAGAAGAGAACGATTTAGAATGGACTTCTAACCAGAGACTTTTCGCCACTTAAAAGTGAGTAACGCCAGTTAAGGGGTAAAAACTACCATTGAAAGAATGATGCTGTTTTTTCGTCATTATAATGAGGTATTTTGATAATTGAATTCCTTATGATAAGTCCCCAACTACAATCTCAAGCCTCCAAATCTATCCATGTATTGATCGTGGATGATTCCCGTTTAATACGGAGTTTACTTCGTGTTGTCTTAGAACAAGATTACCAAGTAAGTGAGGCGAAGAATGGAAGAGAAGGACTAAAAATGGCCATGGAAAACAAGCCGGATTTAATCATCACCGATTTGATGATGCCCGAGTTAAATGGCTATCAAATGGTGAGTGCCATTCGCGAAAGTGCAGCCATTGCGCACCTCCCAACCATCATGCTTACCACAATCGATACGGAGTTCAATGAATTAGAAGGGTATCGCCTTGGTGTGGATGCGTATTTATTAAAACCATTCACAAAGGAACAGTTAATTGTACGCGTCGATAATTTATTGCGGAATAGGGCTTTGGCGTATAATTCAGGTTACGGACAAACCGAAGCAGGCATTCGCGGTCTTGATGGTGAAAAATCTTTTGATGAGCGTGTAGAAAATTTCTTGAGCGCGGAATTATCCAATCCCCATTTGAAAGTGAAACATTTGGCTGATTTTCTGTCGATGAGTGTCTCAACATTCGAACGCCGCATTAAAGAGCGTCACAATACAACCCCGAAACTGTTCATTCGTGAATACCGTTTGGAACATGCTATCAATCTTTTGAGAGCACGTAGCAATAATGTAAGCGGTGTGGCTAGAACTTGTGGCTTTGATAATATCTCCTACTTTTCATTGTGCTTTAGAGAGAAGTTTGGAATGAGCCCTTCTGAAGTTTTGCATTCCGACACGCACTTAGTTGTAGAATAAGACAATATATTTCCCCTTAATTATTGTATAAAAAAAGCCGAATAGAAATATTCGGCTTTTGTTTTTAGTATTAGTTGATGTTAGCGCACCACCTTAATTTGTTGGCTTTCCTCGCCTACTTGTGCTTTGACAATGTACAAGCCAGAATTTTGGAGGCTTGTAAGTGCTATAGATTGAATTCCGCTGCGTTCGACAGTCGTGCTTTCCAAAAGCTGTCCATTGATAGCATAAACGCTTACTTCGATGACATTTCCTTGAACACCAGCATCAATTTGTACGGAAGAATAATCTTGGAAAAGACGGAAGCTTGCTGTTTCAGGAAGAAAGGATAATCCTGTAGTTGGGTTTCTTTTAAGATGGATAACAAAGCGTAAATCGGAGCTTGCATCGTTGGTAAAAAGATAGTCGCCATCTTTAAATGAATGGGTTTTACCTAGGAGCTTGTCTTCGAGGTCAACGGTCCATTCATCTCCTAGTTCAGTCATATTGAAAGCAATTCGGGCTGGCCCTTTTGTGGCACTCTTATAGCTTAGTGGTACAGTATATGAATCGAATCCGGTTGGCAAAGCATTAATAGCTGCTCTACTTTCTCCGATAAGAGTAGAAAGGGCCGGAGCACCATTCATTCCGTCAAGCTTATAGGCGTCACCTTGGTTATCGAAGCCTACAGTAGCATCATTCTTAAGGTAGATGACACATTGATCCCACTTGTTGTCCGCATCAAAAACATCGAGACGAAGCAAATCGTATGACTTTTTCAGTAAGGTTGCTACATTGCTTGTGCTGGTAGTACGCTCGCTATTGGTTAAAGTGACGGTTTGATCTGTTCCTGATTTTACCCAGAATCCAACATAAGGACTTAAATTTTTGATGGTTCCAGCGCTTCCTGAATTATTATAATTAACGATAGTGACACCGGAGTTACTATACACTTGGTATTGATCATTGATATAATCATACGCATGAATGGCTTTGTAGGATGGGATAAAGTTTCCGCTTGCCAATAAAGCAGTAATGTTCAAATTACTTGCATAGGGGTTTGGTATGAAATTCCAGCCTGTCGCATCGACACCTGAGCTTGCAGGGTCAATATAGCTATAGAGGTTAAAGGATTGATCTCCTGTAGTATATGTTCCTGTCATGCTCAGTGTTCCGGCAAAATCATGCATGCCGCTACTGCTATTGTTGGCATAGATAAGGAATGCACTGCTTTGATTGTCTGTGGTGCTGGCAGCAATCCAGCCATTATTATTTCCTGTCGACGCATTTTGTGTGGCATCCCAGCGGTAAGTATTGATTTGATTTGTAGGTGTATGTCCGCTATACAATCGGTTTATTCCACTAAGGTTCGCAATGGTTCCAGTCAATGGCAAAGCGATAGGTCGCCATCCTGCATTGGTATTGGATGAGCCCTTTTGCATGGTGATGTTTCCTGTTATGGTTCCAGATGTTCCTGGGGCAATTTGGGCGTAGCTTGTTGAACTGCTTGAAGTCAATGTTAAGTTTCCTCCTGATGCGAGGGTTCCAGCAGTCGGCGTTACGATACCATCTACTTGTGTTCCACTTGCTAGGGTAATGGTTCCCGAAGTATTTATGGTAATCGCGTTAAATGAGTTTGAAGTTCCAGAAGTTGTTTGATCAACATAAACAGATCCAGTTGAGGTTCCTGTAAAGTTCAAGCTGGCTGAACCATCTGATGTGATATAGTTACTGGCACTCATGCCTGAGATAGATGAGGAAATGTTTAGCGTGTCTCCAAGAGCCAAAGTACCGTTGGTCATGTTGAGTGTGGTGGTAGTTAGATTGCCTTGCGCAGTGAGTGTGGCGTTGCCAGAAAAGGAGATGCCAGAATAGGTTGCGCCATTTGCTATTGAAGTGTTGGTAGATACAACAAGCGCTGGGATTGAAATGGCGGAACTTCCCGCGGTGGTTCCCGTATTTATAAAAGTAGCACCCGAAACAATCGTAGTCGTACCATTATTGGTGAGAAGTCCAGAATTATTTAGCGTTCCACCTGAGTTCACGCTTAATGTTCCATTTGATTCAATTGTGGCATTCGCCGTGTTATTTAATGTGCCGGCAACGATGAGTTGTCCATCACTTACATTTAAGGTCCCGTTATTAATTAACAGCCCTCCGATTGATATATCGATTTGTGATTGACTATTCCCTAACGATATTATGCCATTATTATAGACTGTCCCAGTTACGCTAAGATCTTTGCTCGATTGAAAGTCTAAAGTTACGCCTTCTGCTATATAGACAGTTCCTTCAGCGGTCATGTTGGTGTTGGTAGTACTTGCTTTGTTAATGTACCAAGTACTTCCTGATGCCAAAGCTGCACCAGAGCTGAGCCAAGTGGTGTTTGCGCTATCATACCAGTTTTCTATTCTATCAATCTCTAGCTGTTTTGCTGCCGGCTTAACGGAGCCATTGGAACCAATAAAATAGTATGTTCCCGCTTTGCTTGATTGGCCAAGCGCCAATAAGCAGAATATGAAAAGAATAAATGCTCCCCGCAGGTGATTCAATTTTTTAGAAGTTAGATTCATCAATTTTTATATATTTTCAAATTGGATTCTTCTTTATGCCAAAATCACGCGTCAAAGTGTTGATATCCGAATTCTTGATGTGAGAGGCGGCATTATTATTTGAAGGGCTATATTCTAGTTACTTGCCAGATTGACGTAGCCGGATACCGGTTCATAACGGGAAGCAATCCCTATATGGCAAGGCATCTCATTTATATAAACCGTCTCATGTTGGTTTGTCAAAGACGTAACGTCAATCCCGGTTATATGCCATTGTCCCTTACCAGCGGTCACGCGGCTAATGAATCATCTGATGCCATTCTTAAACCCTACGCTTCGATATGGGTCATAGAAATTTGCTTTGATTAAGGGTCGTGTTAAAATTGGAGTTCTTCATTTTATTGGATTCTAATGCTGTTTGAGCAGCAAGAGTTGGAGTCATGGCGTTGAGTTAAATCCTCTCGGGTTTAAATTGTTGAAATAATTCCTTTAGTTTTCGGGACTTTACGGGAGACTTGAGAAAGGAATGTGGATAATCGTTTTCAAATTCAATTCTTTGACCTAACTTTGCGCCCTTGTTCAAAAAGAGCCATGATGAAGGCATTTGCGGAGGATGGTATAGAAATAGGGAAATTAACAGATGGAGCTCATACACTGAGTTGGCATCTCGACGCCCGATTTTTTGAGGCTTTTGAAGGAAGTTTAATCAAAGATGGAAGCATAGATGCTACCTTAAACCTCGAAAGAGCAGAAGGTGTGTTTAGGTCGACTTTGGTGGTGAAGGGAGAGGTGAAAACGTCTTGCGATAACTGCCTAGAGGAAATTCCAATGACGATACAAAACGACCTCGATTTCGTGATAAAACTGACGGAAGTTCCGGCAGAAGATGACACAGACAATGAAGTATTCTATGTACAAGACAACGATCCTCGTTTTTTTGTATCACAGCATATTTATGATTTAGTTCATCTTGGCCTACCGCTCCGAAAGACCTGTGAAGCCCCTGGAAATACCAAATGGTGTAACCAAGAATTACTTGACAAAATGCACGATGATGAACAGAATGATGACGAGGACGGCAACGACCCTCGTTGGGATAAATTAAAAGACTTGTTTAAATAGAATAAAATGGCACATCCTAAACGAAAAATCTCGAAAACGAGAAGAGACAAGAGACGTACTCACCACAAAATTGGTGAAAAAGCGTTGTTTGTTGACCCAAACACGGGTGATATCTCTCAGTACCACAGGGTGAATCTTGAAACCGGCATGTATAAAGGGATCAAGGTAATGAAAGGTACTAACGAAGAATAAGCCTACCGAATGCGGTTAGGATTAGATATTATGGGTGGGGACTTTGCTCCCCTCGAAGCACTCAAGGGATCTCTTCATGCTCAACAGAACATTGAAGGCATCTCAATCGTGTTTTTTGGTGATAAGGATATTGTTGAACCACTTGCCAAGCAAGAGGGTCTCGATATTTCTGGATTTGAATTCGTTCATTGTCCTGAAGTCATTGGAATGGGAGAGCACCCAACCAAAGCACTCACTCAGAAAAGAGAGTCGAGTATTGCTGTTGGTTTTCAACATCTAAAAGAAAAGAAGATTGACGCCTTCGTAGGAGCCGGTAATACTGGCGCCATGATGGTTGGGGCAATGTTCAGCGTGAAGCAGGTGGAAGGAGTTTTCCGTCCAGTTATCACCTCTATTTTGCCTAAGGCAGAAGGAGGGCTTGGCGTATTATTAGACGTTGGAGCCAATGCCGATTGCAAACCGGATGTCCTCTACCAATTTGCGGTATTGGGCTCTCATTATTGCAAATACGTCATGAAGATTGATAATCCACGTGTTGGGTTATTGAACATTGGAACAGAAAGAGAAAAAGGGAACTTGGTAACACAAGCTGCCCATAACCTCATGGCCGAAACCACCGATTTTAATTTTATCGGGAATGTAGAAGGTCGCGATCTTTTTGTGGATAATGTCGACGTGGTAGTATGCGATGGCTTTACAGGCAATATTGTGTTGAAAGCCTGTGAGTCGATGTATTACCTTCTCAAAAAACGTCAGGTTCAAGATGAATTTCTTGACCGATTTAATTATGAAAGCTATGGTGGCTCACCAATCTTGGGAGTTAACGGAGCCGTAATTATTGGTCATGGAATTTCTAGAGCCGTAAGTTTTGAGAGCATGATTCGTCTGGCTAAAGAAACGGTCGAGTCAGGTTTAATTGATAAAATTAAATCATCGTTTTAAATTGGCCGAAATGAAACCCATGAATAAAGTTCGCGCAGCCATTACAGCCGTTGGAGGATATGTTCCACCGGATTTGATTACCAATGCAGACTTAGAGAAGATGGTAGATACCAGCGACGAGTGGATTACCTCGCGCACTGGAATCAAAGAACGCCATATTCTGAAGGGTGAAGGCAAAGGGACCTCGGACATGATGTACCAGGCTGTCATGGAAATGATGGAGAAGAATAATATCGATCCTCTGGAAATTGATTTTATTGTATGCTCAACCATTACAGGCGATTTGGTTTTTCCTGCCACCGCGAATATTCTTGCTGATAAAATTGGCGCTAAAAACGCTTGGGGCTTTGACCTTTCCGCTGCCTGTTCAGGTTTCTTATATGGAATGGAAGTGGCCTCTAAAATGGTCGAGTCTGGCAAATACAAAAAAGTACTTCTTGTTGGTGGCGATAAAATGTCGTCTATCATCGACTATACCGACCGCAATACCTGCATCATCTTCGGCGACGGGGTGGGATGTGTATTATTAGAGCCGGATGAAGAAGGATACGGTGTGCAAGATTCAATCTTACATTCAGATGGTTCTGGCCGACTCTATTTGCATCAAAAAGCAGGAGGCTCAGCCAATCCGCCAACTCACGAAACCATCGATGCTCGCGAGCATTATGTGTATCAAGAAGGAAAAACCGTATTTAAGTTTGCAGTAACGAACATGGCGGAAGTAACAGCAAACGTACTCGCACGTAATAATATGACTGGCGAAGACGTAAACTGGCTCATCGCGCATCAGGCGAATCTTCGGATTATTGATGCTACTGCACAACGAATTAATCTGCCCGAAGAAAAGGTTTTGGTGAATATCCATCGCTACGGGAATACAACGAACGGCACCCTTCCACTGTTGTTGTCTGATTTTGAGTCGAAATTTAAAAAAGGAGATAATCTGATTCTTTCTACCTTCGGTGGTGGCTTTACTTGGGGCGCTATGTGGCTCAAGTGGGCGTATGACCCAAAGTAAGAAGCCCTTTTTTGCAAAGAATTTTTACCTTTGATTTGTACCCTCTTGCATTACGTCAGGAAATAAACCTAGAAACAATATGGACTTAAAGGAAATACAAACGTTGATCAAGTTCATCTCCGAGTCTGGAGTTGACGAAGTAGATATCGAGAAAAAAGATTTCAAGCTATCGATCCGCAAGGCAGCCCCTGTTGTTCAGGCCGCTCCACAGCAAATTGTTCAAGCAAGCATTCCTGCTTCTGCACCAGTAGCAGCTCAGCCGGTTACTAAGGCTGCAGAACCCGCGGCGCCTGCACCTGCAGCTGACGACAATTTGATCACCATCAACTCACCGATGATTGGTACTTTCTACCGTTCTTCATCCCCTGATAAACCTACATTTGTAAATGTAGGAGATGAAATCAAAGCCGGATCAGTGGTCTGCATCGTTGAAGCGATGAAGCTCTTTAACGAAATTGAATCAGAAGTATCTGGTAAAATCGTGAAGATCTTGGTTGATAATGCTACACCAGTAGAGTACGACCAACCTTTGTTCCTGGTGGAACCCAACTAATTGGCCCACGGGCTTTTCAGCACCTAATCGAGAACAATGTTTAAGAAAATTTTAATTGCCAACCGTGGCGAAATAGCACTGCGCGTGATCCGTACTTGTAAAGAGATGGGGATTAAAACGGTTGCTGTTTATTCAACTGCGGATAAAGAAAGTTTGCATGTAAAATTTGCTGACGAGGCGGTATGCATCGGCCCACCGCCTAGTTCACTTTCTTACCTCAGCATGGCAAGCATCATCGCTGCCGCTGAAATTACCAATGCAGACGCCATCCACCCTGGATATGGATTCCTTTCTGAGAATGCCAAGTTCTCCAAAGTATGCCGCGATCATGGTATCAAGTTCATCGGAGCTTCGCCAGAAATGATCAACTCCATGGGCGATAAATCCAATGCCAAAGACAGCATGAAAAAGGCCGGAGTACCTTGTATTCCTGGTTCGGATGGATTGTTGAAAGACGCAGCAGAAGGAAGAAAGCTTGCCAAAGACATTGGTTATCCCGTTATCATCAAGGCAACTGCCGGTGGTGGTGGACGAGGAATGCGTATCATCTGGAAGGATGAAGACTTTGTAGGGCATTGGGATTCCGCTCGCCAAGAATCATTGGCAGCCTTCGGGAACGACGGAATCTATATGGAGAAATATATCGAAGAACCTCGCCATATTGAAATCCAGATTGCTGGAGACCAATACGGAAAAGTTGTTCACCTCAGTGAACGTGATTGCTCTATCCAACGCCGTCACCAAAAATTAGTCGAGGAGGCTCCTTCGCCATTTGTAGACCAAGAACTTCGTGTGAAAATGGGAGATGCAGCTGTTGCAGCTGGTGTTTCTATTGGATATGAAGGAGTAGGTACGGTGGAATTTTTGGTCGATAAACACAAGAATTTCTACTTCATGGAAATGAATACCCGTATACAGGTGGAACATCCTGTTACCGAGGAAATTATCTTTCATGACCTTATCAAAGAACAAATTTTGTTGGCTGCCGGTGTGCCGATCTCAGGGCAAAATTATTTCCCACAACGTCATGCCATGGAATGCCGAATCAATGCAGAAGATCCATACAAAAACTTCGCTCCAAGTCCGGGAAAAATAACGGTGCTGCATAAGCCAGGCGGACTTGGCGTTCGTGTTGATTCACATATCTATGCGGGCTATACCATTCCACCAAACTACGATTCGATGATTGCTAAGCTCATTGTGGCTGCCGCAACTCGCGAAGAATGTATTTTAAAAATGGAAAGAGCCTTGAGCGAATTTGTGATTGAAGGTATCAAAACAACTATCCCGCTTCACCTGAAGCTGATGGCCAACGAAGAGTTTCGTGCAGGAAACTTTACCACAGCCTTTATGAACGACTTCGACATCAATAAGTAAGGTTAAATAATTTAAAAAATAAAGCTCAGGAGCATTGCTTCTGAGCTTTTTTCATGAAGGGGTTTTCGGCTAGGGAAAGATTGAGTGTTTAGTTGAACCTGCTTGAAATACATGACGAACAATTTTAATGTTTTGTATTAATCAAATGATTAAATTAGGTTTGTAGTGAATTTGTAACGATGAGAAATGCCCATGACAAAAGTTGAGAAT